>Ga0208825_1000033_pt1 | contig 137142 bp, 143 predicted proteins | sample AD_UKC113_MetaG_FD_184450 | JGI IMG/M metagenome (GOLD analysis project Ga0208825, IMG submission 184450) | Active sludge microbial communities of municipal wastewater-treating anaerobic digesters from Hong Kong - AD_UKC113_MetaG (SPAdes)... | ecosystem: Engineered > Bioreactor > Anaerobic >...
GCAATGTTTCCGACAGGTGAAGTTACTGAGGTCGTAAAGTTTCCGGTAGCACCTGATACAGCTGCAATGTTTCCGACAGGTGAAGTTACTGAGGTCGTAAAGTTTCCGGTAGCACCTGATACAGCTGGAGAAGTAACTGAGGTTGTAAAGTTTCCGGTAGCACCTGATACAGCTGGAGAAGTAACTGAGGTTGTAAAGTTTCCGGTAGCACCTGACACAGCAGCAATGTTTCCTACAGGTGAGGTTACTGAGGTCGTAAAGTTTCCGGTAGCACCTGATACAGCAGCAATGTTTCCGACAGGTGAAGTTACTGAGGTCGTAAAGTTTCCGGTAGCACCTGACACAGCAGCAATGTTTCCTACAGGTGAGGTTACTGAGGTCGTAAAGTTTCCGGTAGCACCTGATACAGCTGCAATGTTTCCTACAGGTGAAGTTACTGAGGTTGTAAAGTTTCCTGTAGCACCTGAAACAGCTGCAATGTTTCCTACAGGTGAAGTTACTGAGGTCGTAAAGTTTCCGGTAGCACCTGATACAGCTGCAATGTTTCCGACAGGTGAAGTTACTGAGGTTGTAAAGTTTCCTGTAGCACCTGACACAGCTGGTGAGGTTACTGAGGTAGTAAAGTTTCCGGTAGCACCTGACACAGCTGGTGAGGTTACTGAGGTAGTAAAGTTTCCTGTAGCACCTGATACAGCTGGAGAAGTAACTGAGGTCGTAAAGTTTCCTGTAGCACCTGACACAGCTGGTGAGGTTACTGAGGTAGTAAAGTTTCCTGTAGCACCTGACACAGCTGGAGAAGTAACTGAGGTTGTAAAGTTTCCGGTAGCACCTGACACAGCAGGAGAAGTAACTGAGGTAGTAAACGTTCCTGTCTGTGCTACAATATCTGAAACATTCAAAGACGGAACACTTAGAGATATAAAAATACCTGAATCAGCTTCCACCGTTGTTGCGTTTACTGTATCAATGTTTCCAACAGGCGAGGTTACTGAAGTTGAGAAAGTTCCTGACTCAGAATTTATGTTTGTAATATTGAGATTTGGAACAGTAATATGTCCAGTGAAATTTCCAACATGTGACTGTATAGAATCAAATGTGGCAATAGATGACGTAATTGTATCAAGAACCCCTATTGGGGAAGAAATCGATTCGGTAAATGTACCTGTTTTTGCAACAATATTGTCTGTGGAAAGCGTGCCTATGTTCAAATCATCTGCTGTGACATTCTGTGACTGCAGCGTTGTAATAGTTGCAGAGTTAGCATTGATATGATCAAAATCTATATTCTCTATTTCTATGTTTGTCGCATCCAGAGATGTTGTTGTAATCTTATTTGCAAATAATGTATTGTACATCACATCTCTACGAACCTTGAACGACATTTAATAAATATCAAACAAAATATTCTTTTGTGTGGTATTATGGATTCAACAGCGCAATTTTATATGCCACGCCATTGATTAGCACGGAGATATACCTGTTGACGACCCCGGCCGTCAGCGTCGTAGTCAGCGGATTTGCCACACTTCCGAGCGCAAGTTGGTTGTTAGCGTTTGCTGCAGCGCCGTTTCCGATAACAATACTATTGGTAAATGTGTTTGCGGAAGTTGCAGAACCAATACAGATACTACCTGACCCAATATTTGCATTTCCAGCATTTGATCCGATTGCAACGGAGTTTGCACCTTGTGTCGTTGTTCCCGCGTTTCCACCAATTGCTACTGCACCTGTACCCTGTGTCGTCTGTCCAGCATTTATTCCAATAGCTACACCAGTAGATCCTTGTGTTGCACTTCCGGCTCCTGTACCTATTGCGATCGAATTTTGAGACTGGGAAGTTAATCCGGCATTGAGTCCTATTGCAATTCCATTCTGACCCTGTGTGGTACGTCCAGCATTTGCACCAATTGCTACGGCACTTTGACCCTGTGTATTGTTTCCTGCTAGCCATCCAACTGCTGTAGCAAAATTGCCCTGTGATGTTGTAGCACACTCATCACCGATTGCAATCGAGCGCGAACCCTGCGATGTTTGTCCGCATGCCATTCCAATTGCAACAGACTGCGTTCCTTGTGTGTTTCGTCCGGCCTGGTCGCCTATTGCAATAGCAGATGAACCTTGATTAAGGTTTCCTGCATAGTACCCGATGCCGACAGCCGACGCGGCCTGCGACGTTGTTCCGCTCTGTGTTCCGATCGCAACACAATTTGTTTGCTGAGTGTCCTGTCCGGCTGCCGAGCCAATGGCTACTCCGCCAGCCCCTTGTGAGATTAAGCCAGCGCTGTGACCCACTGCCACGGCCTCGCCGCCCTGGTTCTGCGTGCCGCAGCCCGATCCAACCGCGACCGAGTATCCGCCCTGGTTCAGCTGCCCGGCCTGGTTCCCGACAGCAACGGTGGCAAGACCCTGCGACGCCTCGCCAGCTTGGTAGCCTACGGCCACGCTCTGTATCTGCTGTCCGTTGTTGCCGGCATTTGTGCCGATGGCCACACAGTTATCTGCCTGCGACGTCTGTCCGGCATTGTTTCCCATCGCGATACACAGATTACCCTGAGATGTCTGCCCGGCCTGTGCTCCCACGGCAATGGAGTACCGGCCCTGGACTTCGTACCCCGCCTGGGTGCCAATTGCCACACAGTTATCGGCCTGCTTGTTGTATGCACACTGGTATCCGATGGCGACAGACTCGTTCTGCTGTGAGCCGTAACCGGCCTCAGAACCAATGGCCACAGAGTTGCGCTGCTGGCTGTCGAATCCCGCTTGATAGCCGACAGCCACTGCATTGTCGACCTGCGTGTTGTTTCCAGCACGTGTTCCTATCGCAATAGTGTACGGCTGCTGCGAATTCTGGCCTGCGCTTTCTCCGACTGCAATTGCATTCTGTGCTTGAGAATTATTTGCAGTATTGTACCCAATGGCAACTGCAAACTGACCCTGTGTTGTCTGAGCCGAATTTGCACCAATGGCAATAGCACCGGCCTGCTGATTCGAGTTTCCAGCAAGCCGCCCAACAGCCACACACTCGTCGGCCTGCTGGTTGAATCCAGACTCGGCGCCCACAGCGACAGAGTAGTTGCCCTGTACACTGTTTCCGGCGCTCGTGCCAATCGCCACAGCCGAAGTCTGCTGGCTGCCCTGGCCGGCACTGTCTCCAATCGCAACGCTGCTTGGACCCTGTGCGCTCGACGCTGTCTGGTAGCCAATTGCAACGGAGCGTGGACTCTGGATGCTTGTGCCCGTTTGGTACCCTATGGCTACACTTGCGTCTCCCTGAGATGTCTGCCCGCACTGTACACCAATGGCTACAGACGAGTTGCCCTGGTTGTTCTGTGCGGCTGTTCGGCCTATTGCGATCGAGTCAAACCCCTGATTAAGCGTGCCAGCCATGTCACCCACGGCAACGGCCGATGCACCCTGAACAGAATTTCCTGCCTGTCGACCAACTGCAACAGCGTTTATACCTTGTGTATTCGATCCGCTCTGCACACCCACGGCAACAGCACTGTCGCCCTGCTGGAACCCAGCAGCAAGAAACCCAACAGCTGTTGCGGCAATACCCTGTAATGTGTTTCCTGCAGAACTTCCTACAGCAACAGCCGATCCGCCCTGCGAATCTTGGCCGGCTTGAGATCCAATTGCAGTAGCAGACACTCCCTGCGCATTGTTTCCGGCGAACGATCCAATCGCTATAGCGCTGTTTGACTGGGACACAGCGCCCGACTCGGGTCCGATCGCAACTGCATTGTCTGCCTGTACAGAGTTTCCTGCATTCTGACCGATAGCAACAGCCGAAGCACCCTGTGTCGTCTGTGCGGCATTTGCGCCAACCGCTACTGATGCTGCGCCTTGTGATACTTGCGCGGCAAGACGGCCAATGGCAACAGCACTGAGCGACTGGCTTGTGGAACCGGCGTCGCCACCGATAGCCACACTGTACACGCCCTGCGATGTGTTTCCGGCATTGGGTCCCACGGCAACAGCACCAAGCGACTGCGATGTGCGACCGGCGGCCGTTCCGACCGACACAGAGTCGGAACTCTGGTTTGTTTCACCTGCCAAGTGTCCTATACTAACACTTCCTATTCCCTGTCCAGCGTTACCTGCGTTCTGTCCAAGGGCAATTGCGTTGGCAGCCTGGTTTGTCTGCCCTGCATTCTCACCCACCGCAATGGCGTTCATGCCCTGCGATGTCTGGCCGGCGAAACATCCCACAGCCACAGCGTCCGCTCCCTGGTTTGTTTCGCCAGCGTGGTTGCCAATCGCAATGCCGCACAGTCCCTGGCCCGTAGGAACAGTGCCAGGTGTCAGTGCGAGCGACGATCCGTTGTTCGGTGTCGACAGTACGTGCTGGTTGTCAATCAGGTACGACCCGCCGTCGCGCACATTGACGTTGTCGAACGAGGGATCCAGAATGTTGATGTTTGTGAAGGTGGCGTTTATAGACGACAGGTTGGTGAATGCACCTGTGCCGATGGTTGCGTTGGTGAGATTGCCTGTCCCGATCGTGGCATTTGTAAGATTGCCTGTCGCGGCTGTCAGAGTGTTACTTACTGTTGCGTTTGTAAGATTGCCTGTTCCGATGTTTGCGGTTGTCAGGTTGCCGGTCGCGGCTGTAAGTGTGTTATTTATTGTTGCATTGTCGACAACCAGATTGTCTAGACTTATTGTAGGAGCTGTTAGTGTAGACGTCACCGTCACGTTGTCGGTCGTGAGGTTGTCGATCGTGGCATTCGAGATGTCGAGCGAGTCGATCTGGAGGTCCGGTGTGTTGATCTTGTTTGCAAACAGGGAGTTGAGTTTGACGTCCTGTCGAACTTTGAACCTGAATTCAGACATTTATTACACCACAAATAAAAATATACACTTTCGAAAGTGTATATAATTTGACACGATTAAGGATTGTAGAACGGGATTTTGTATGATGTTCCGTTAAGTACAACATTAAGGTACGCTTGAATAGCACCTGCAGATCCAGCGGTCGACAGTGGATTCAATGACGAACCTAACACAAGTTGCGAGTTGCCAGTTGCTACAGCATTTGTACCAAGTACTATACAATCAAAAAATGCTGGTGCAGAACTACCGGAACCTATAGTAATGGTAGTACTTCCAGATGGAACAGATGCAGATTGATATCCTATAGCCACACACGATTCACCAGATCCACCAGAAGCAGCTTTGTATCCGATGGCCACAGATTCATCGCCGTGTGATGTCTGACCTGCTTGGTATCCTATAGCCACCGACTGTTGTCCCTGTGAGGTTTGGCCCGCGTCAGCACCAACCGCAACAGCTTGCTGCCCCTGTCCCTGTCCTCCCGCTTGGTATCCCACTGCGACCGAGTTTGCAGACTGATTGAGATTTCCAGAATTTACACCGATCGCAACCGATTGCAGTCCTTGGTCACTTTGTCCACATCCTGATCCTATGGATATAGCGTTGTTGGACTGATTTGCATTGCCACTCAAGTATCCGATTGCAACAGAGTTTGTGCCTTGTGAGGTTTTTCCAGCGCCGTTTCCTACAGCAACAGATTCTGTACCCTGAGTGACCTGTCCCGCTTGGTAGCCAACAGCCACTGCTCCAGTTGCCTGGGTTGTTTGGCCGGCATTTGCACCGACAGCAACGCTCTGAGTTGCCTGTGATGTCTGTCCGGCTACGTATCCAAGTGCGGTTGACAATGTTGCCTGGGAAGTAAATCCAGCCTGAAAGCCGACCGAAACACTATTTGCGGCTTGCGATGTCTGTCCAGCCTGCGCTCCTACTGCAACACAGGCGGATCCCTGTGTTGTTAATGCAGTTCCACTTCCAACTGCTACAGAGTTTGTGCCTTGGCTTGTTTGACCGGCTTCGTGCCCCACAGCCACAGATTCTGTAGCCTGTGAAGTTTTACCAGCATTATATCCGACAGCAACACCGTAACTACCCTGTGTTGTTTCTCCGGAATATGTTCCCACAGCGACACCGTACTGACCTTGTGAAGTTGTACCAGCATCTGTTCCTATAGCAACACAGTACTGGCTCTGAGAACTTTCTCCAGCACCTGCACCAACTGCAACACAGTACTGACCTTGAGACGTTTTACCAGCGTTATTTCCAACTGCGACGCCATAGTCGTGTTGTCCCGAATTACCTGCATACACACCGACTGCCACCGCACTCTGGCCTTGTGTTGCATTTCCGGCGTTCCATCCAATGGCAATTGCATTGGCGTCTTGTGTAGTAGTTCCCGCAAGAATGCCAATAGCGATCGCATTACTGCCCTGTGAAGTTTCGCCGGCCTGGTATCCTACGGCTACAGCGTCCGCTCCCTGAGATGTTTGTCCAGCTGTGTACCCTATAGCAACAGAGCCTGTGCCCTGGGATGTTTGACCAGCATCGTGCCCCACTGCAACTGAGTTTGTAGCCTGGGTAGTTTGACCAGCACCTGCACCAACTGCAACACTGTACTGACCTTGAGACGTTTTGCCGGCATTATTTCCAACTGCGACGCCATATTCGTTTTGTCCCGTATTACCTGCATACACACCGACTGCCACCGCACTTTCGCCCTGGGATGTGTTTCCGGCATTCCATCCAATCGCAACACCGTAATCATTTTGGTTAGACGATGCAGCGTCAAGGCCGATTGCTACAGCCCCGCTACCCTGATTAGACGCAGCTGCATTGTATCCTATAGCTACTGAATATGAATCCTGGTTTGTGGCAACTGTTGTGGGTGTTAGATCAATGGAAGTTCCATCTAGTGTAGTCGACAATATATGCTGATTATTAATTTCGTATGATCCACCTTGTGCAAGATTAATATTGTCAAATGTAGCAGATCCAATATCGAGGTTTGTAATTGAAGCATCAACGGCCGAGATCTTATTTGAGAACAGCGAATCGAGTTTCTCGTCCTTGGACACTCTAAAAGGAATGGGCACGAACGACATTTATTTCAACAAATATTTTCTTTCAAATAAATATTAAACATCCAAGTTATCTATCTATTCGGTGGATTTTGTTGACAAAACAATAAAGGATTTGAAGTATTGATATTTATATTTTGCATAAATATAAATTGCTTATAATGCAAGAATATACGCAACTGATTCGGGATACCTGATGGTAGCCTTAGCAATCTCATCGAGCAATACCTGACTTTTCCGAATATCATCGATTATACTATCCAAGTGTATCCCGGCAAGCCCATGTTTGGCATTGTACAGTATATTGTTTTCTACGTCTTTGCATACTTCTTCTACAAAGTGTATTTTATTGGCCTCCTGGCGTTTGTTGTCCCGCAATGCCATAAATAATAGCACTCTAGCTGTTTCAAGCTTTAATTCTGAGTAAGGATCTGCTTTAGGTGGTTCCGACTCTTTCTCCGTAACTTGTTGGACAATATGGATCGTGTCGTACTGTACTTGCATTTCGCGTGGTCTTTTTGATTTGGTGCATGAGATCGAGAACGACATTTATATTATTTTATATTTTTAAAAATCACCACAAATATCGGATGCTCCAGTAGTTTGGACTGAGCGGGTTGTCCTTCGTCTTGCGACCGTGCTTGTCGACGATTCCGCCTGCGCGTGCAAGATAGTTGGCACGCCGCTTCGGATCGCGGTGGTCATCCTTTGAGTATGCACGCAGCGGCGTCGAGTCGCGGTACTGCTCGTACCCGATCTGCCCAAAGTCGAGGTAGTACTCGTCAGACCCGAGTGTAAAGTACACGCGGTACTTTTTGTTCTTTGCAGGCGAGAGCTCAAAGTGCTTGTTTCTCGGGACCTGTGACATTTATTACACGTGTAAATTTTAGGTGCGGCGGAAATATTTATTTCACACAATAAATGAGCTGTTTTGAGGAATTGCAGAGAAACGAGGCATTTCTCGAGACCGTGCGCTCAAACGCAAGTATACGCAACAAAGGCCTGCTGAACGCTGTAAGCAAAAGCAGCATTTCGGTCGTTACCTTCTACGTTGAAAACGGCGCAGACCCGAACTATTCCGACGATAGTGGGTCGGTAGTGCAAAATGCAATAATTCGCAACGACCAGGAGATCATCGATTTTCTTGTAAAATCGGGTGCAGACATCAACAAGCGGACATTGTCGGGATATACGCCCCTGATGAGTGCATCGTCAAGTGGCGACCTCGACACTGCAAGATTTCTAATAAGAAATGGTGCCAAGGTCGACGAGCAAGACCTGATGGGGTATACGGCACTCATGATTGCTGCCCAGTGCGCAAAACCCGATGTTGTGTCCTTCCTGATCGAGGCAGGTGCCGATGTCAATGCGCGCAATATAAACGGACAGACAGCTGTGATACTTGCATCGATCGCAAAGTGCGACGACATAATAAACATCCTTGCCAGTAAAGGTGCCGACGTAAATGCCCGCGACAATTCCAAAAACACGGCACTCTACTACGCTATAGTGAATGGATACTCGTGCACTGCACTCCTGCTTATAAACCTCGGCGGTGTCGTGTAATTTACCATTTCTTCTCGCAGCGAGAAGAAATAATTATTGCGGATTATCCCGAGCAGCTCTCGCACGACGGGTTGTCGATCGAGCATTGCCGGACAGGCTCGATCGTGAACTGGATGCTCTTGCTTGCAGGACGCGTGCGCAGGTAGTACATCCCGGTCTTGAGCCCCCGTTCCCAGCCGTAGAAGTGCATCGACGTGATCTTGGCGAGCGTTGCGTCTTCGAGGTGGATGTTGAGCGACTGGCTCTGGTCGATAAACGGGCTGCGGTCAGCCGCCATGTCGATTATGGCTTTCTGCGGAATCTCCCACACGGTGCGGAACAGCTGCTTTACGTCTTGCGGAATATTCGCAATAGCAGCGATCGAGCCGTTATTGCGGATAATCTCGTTCTTGGTTTGAGTATTCCACAGCCCAAGACTCTCAAGTACTTTTACAAGATACGTGTTGACAACCTGGAACTCGCCCGACTTGACGCGGCGGTTGTATATGTTGCTGGTGTACGGCTCGAAGCACTCGTTGTAGCCAAGAATTTGCGAGGTTGATGCGGTCGGCATCGGCGCAACAAGCAGGCTGTTGCGCACACCGTGCTCTCTGATTTGGTCTCTCAGCGTGTCCCAGTCCCACAGTCCACACGGCGTAAATCGGTATCCGTCGCAGTGCAGCAGCCCGTGGTCTATGCGCGACCCAGTGTAAGACCCGTACATACCTTTTTCCTTGGCAATAGCACAGCTTGCCGTAAGCGCCGCATGGTAGATCGTTTCAAAGATGTGTCTGTTCAGTTCGCGTGCTGCTTCCGAATCAAATGGAAGTCCGAGCGCAATGAATGCATCGGCAAGTCCCTGGACGCCGATTCCGATGGGTCGGTGTCGCCTGTTGGACTTTTCTGCTTGCGGTATGGGATAGTCGTTGATGTCGATTACAGTGTCAAGATTACGGGTAACTACTTGGACGACGCGATGGAGTCCGCCAAGATCGTACTTACCCGCGTTGACAAACGCCGGCAGACCGATCGATGCTAGATTGCACACGGCTGTCTCGTCGGCACTGAAGTGCTCGAGAATTTCCGTGCAGAGATTCGAGCCCTTGATTGTTCCAAGATGGTTGTGGTTAGACGTGCGGTTGCACGCGTCCTTGTAGAGCATGTACGGCGTGCCGGTCTCGATCTGCGACGCAACAATCGCTGCCCACAGTTTCTGTGCCTTTATTGTGGTGCGCGGTCTCGTGCGTTCGTACTCTGTATACAGAGTATCAAACTCAGCACCCCAGCACCCGTCAAGACCGGGTGCGAGCGAGGGGCAGAACAGCGACCAGTCCTCGTTGGCTTTGACACGGCGCATGAATATGTCGGGGACCCACAGGGCGGTAAATAGGTCGCGCGCTCGCAGCTCGTCCTTGCCGTGGTTCTTGCGCAGTTCTAATACGTCGAAGATGTCGGCGTGCCACGGCTCAATGTAGACAGCGATAGCGCCCGGCCGTTTATTCCCGCCCTGGTCGACGTATCGCGCAACGTTGTTGAGCACGCGCAGCATCGGCAGCAGGCCGTTTGATGTGCCGCCACCCGATATCGGCGAGCCGGTCGCGCGCACGTTCGACACGGACAGCCCGATCCCGCCGGCCGACTTGGAGATGAGCGCACAGTTCTTGACAGTGTTGAAAATTCCGTCGATCGAATCTTTCTCAATCTGTGTTAGGAAACACGACGAGAGCTGCTGGCGGTGTTTCCCGGCATTGTACAGCGTTGGCGTCGCGTGAATAAAGTGTTTGGTGGACATAAGATCGTACGTCTCTCTGACACGGTGCATGTTGTCGCCGTGGATGGCGAGCGCAACACGCAGAAACATGTACTGCGGCCGCTCGGCCAGTGTGCCGCTTGCATCGCGCAGGAGATACGACTTTTCCAGTGTCTTGAGCCCAAAGTACGACAGCAGGTAGTCGCGGCTGCTGTCAACCATCGCGTCGAGATCTTCCGCATGGCTTTCTACAGTCTGCACAAATTCTTTTCGGAGTAGATGGTCGACACTCCTGACATATTCTGAGAAGGTGTCTGGTGTTTCCTTGTGCATTGACGAGACAAAGATGCGGCTGGCAAGCACGCCGTAGTCGGGGTGGACAGTGATGCGCTGCGCTGCGGTCTCGCACGCAAGAGTGTCGAGCTCAGACGTGTGCACGCCGTCGTACACGCCCGACACGACTTTCTTGGCAATGTCAATGACGTCTACCCCGAGCACACTGCCGCCCATGTTTGCAAGCGACGCGATCCGGCGCGTGATTTTGTCAAAGTTGATCTCCTCCTTCCGCCCACTGCGCTTCACCACGAACATTAATTATCTGCAGTAAATTTTAAACTGGTTCAAATAAATGAGCCGCACTTCTCCAGTCACACAGGGCGACCGGTTTATTCGCCAGATCGCTCAGAAACTCGACTACAGCACGCCCTACTACGGAAAGCTCGGAGATGTGGTTACCGACGCGCCGACCGACTTTGACAACTTTCCGTACAACCGGTTCTTCCGCAGCGTTGCCACAGATCCGGATCCGACCGTGTACAGCCGCGAAGCAGGCTACCGTGTTCTGGACAATAAGGCGTACAAATGCACACAGTACACCGCAGACCGCTTCAACCCGGACCTGTGCTTCTCCGCGCCGGCAACGACAGTGTACCCGTGCTACCCCAACTACTTCTACGAGTATGCGACCGAGATTGCGCGCAACAACGCGCTTAACCGGTACAGGATCAACACCAGCACATAATTTCTTTCGCTCGGAAAAGAAATTACAGTTTATCGTAGAACTCGCGGCGGAAAAGGTCCGGCAAATCGAGCCTTGCAACGGATCTCCAGTCAATCTCTCCGCTGTGCACGCGGAAGAACTCCCAGTCAAACTCGCTGTACTGCACCTTGGTAAGGTCGAGCGCGTGTGCAAACATGCGGATCTCGTATGCCGACAGTCGCGCGTGTGCAGACACATTCGCCCAGCTGACCCAGCCACCGAGCCGCGTATAGTCAGCCATCTTGAACTTGTCAAACTGTTTATACACCGACGCATCGATTGCCACTCTGAATTCATTCACGACGTCCGGCAACAGCACGGCCGTGCGGGATATTATGTCCCAGTGCAGCTCGTTGTAGAAAGTCTCCAAAAAGTCCATCCCAGAATTGCTGACGTATTCGGAGATGACAGCAAAGTCAATACTGCCGGCCCGCCTGGCGACTCTGCGCGCGATCCCGCCGGGCAGCAGGGCAAATGTGCGTGCGTTGTCCGGCACGGACCAGTTGATGCTGTATGCGTTTTTGACAATATTCGTTTCACTCATCTGGGTGATGCGCAATGTATGCCAGTCAAGCCGCTTGGTATATTTGTTGATGAACTTGTCAGACAGGATCTGTGTGCGGCTGATCACGCCAAAGTCTATCTTGCGGATGTACGTGGCAAGCAGCGCGTCGGTCAGTGTGTTGTATGTCTGCAGTGCTGTCCAGTCAATGTACTTTTCAAACTCTGGAATGTACCTTTGCGCGATAGTTCTTGATACAACACTCCAATCGAGTTTTTCTGGGAAGCCGCGCATGAGGGCTAGCGACGGCTTGGCAATGAGTTCCCACGCGATCCGCCGAGGATATGCCGTAGCAGCCTTGACAATGTCGATATTTGGATTCACTGTGAGGGCGTCCCAGTCCAGTCTGTCAGCATATTGTCTAATAAAATCCATTGACATCGACCGGTGTCTGGAAACGGTGTGCCAGTCGATCCACTGTGACAGTGCGCCAACGGACAGATCCGTGCGCGTGCGAAGGTCCAACGCGGCCCACGGCATGTAGACTGCAACAGCCTGTATTTGGGCCGTACACCAGTTCGTTATTCTCTCGTCAGTCATGTACTTCCAGTGCACGCGGTCTCTGAACTCGATCCAGAGCGACGCGGGTAAGTGTGTCTGGAACTTCGAGACTGCTTCCCAGTCAAGCAGTCCTGCATTGCGCACTACAAACTCAGGACTTAGTTTCACCAACCGCGACACAGCCGCCCAGTCTACGCTGCCGCGGTGCTGTTCGATCCTGTGTTCGCCGATGTCTGGCCACCGCGAGAGCACCTTCCAGTCCAGACTCGTGGCAAACGCGTCTACCACCTTGTGATCGGTAACGACGCGCGACAGGAGCTGCATGTCGACGTACTCCCTGAACATCTGGATCTCGGCGACAGACAGTCCGCGGTTAGTAACTATAGCCGCCCAGTCGGATTTCCTAAACGTTGTCTTGAGGCGCTTGATTGTCTCCGTGTCCAGATTCTCAAAATACTTGATGGGAGTGTACCTGTCCATAAAGTACGTGGCGATGATCGGCTTCGCGGGTTTGGTGTACGCAGCAAAGAACTTGTGTATTGCATGTCCGATGTCAAGCGTCTCGTTTGCAAGCAGCCAACCGTACACGCTGTCCACAATTTCGTACTGTTTCTTTCCGTAGATATATTCCAGGGAATACGCAATCTTGCGCGCATCAACACCCTGGATATTTTCATCGCTGTACATGAATCCGTCAGTTTGGACATAATCCTTCTGGATGTTGACAAGACCTGGAGCTACAAAAAAGCCCAGGTCCCACAGCACAGCAAGAAATCCGATGTTCGGACAGTAGTATGCTTTTCCGTCAATGATGTACTCCCACACCCCGTTCTTATCGGATGTCTTGTGCACAAGCACGTTTCCGGCGTGCAGGTCGTTGTGCGTTGCGCCGTAGTTGCGCCAGATTGCGTATATGCCACAGAATACCTGAAACAATATGTTTTTTATTTCAACATTTGTGCGCTTGTTGCGCCTACACCAGTTCTCAATATCGCCGTATACTGCAAACTCGCTCAGGATCGTGCTGCACTGGATATCCTCGCCGTTGTACTTGGCGTACCCTTTTCTTTCGATAGACGTGAGCTTCCAGTCTCCCGGAAGCGGGACACCGCCTCTTTTGTCAACCCACAGCACGCCCTTATCAAACTTGCAGTCGTTACATTTTCCGTGACTGTACATCAGCGGCAGGTTGGGACACAGCCGCGCCTGAAGCAGCATGTTTGTCAGAGACATTGCAGCTGTCTCCACATCTCCGGCAGTTGGGAGTATGAGTTTTAGCGCCACATCAATGTCGCACTTGCTGTCGCTAATGGTGCACGCCTTATATGCATCGCCCTGGATATTGTCGCCCTGGCCAAGTTTCTGCATCACTTCGAGATTCTTGTACCGGCTGTCCTTCCAACAGTCGCCAGAACCAAGCTCCTTGAAAAATTCGCCTGAGCCGTCAATGTAATCAAGCACGTCCGTCTTGGTTTTAATCCGGTGACCGATGTCTTGCATCAAGCTGTTTACTGTATTTCATATATTAAAATAATATACGGAATAATTAGATTGGGATGTCGTCATCGTCAAATGGCGACGAGTCTTCGCCGCAGATTGTCACCGGCTCGTCTGGCTGAGCAACCGGTTCAGGCCTTGGCAGCAGACGCTTGAGCCCAGTGTCGACCAGACGCACTTGCGCTTCATACAGCTTGATCTGGATTGCTATAAGCTTCGAGCCTATAAATATCGACTCGACTTTGATCGCGGCAGTGACGTGGCAGTGTTTCTTGAACAGCGAGAGCGGGTCGATGGTGTTGCCACGGTCGTCGTGGAACATCGAGATAATCTCGCCCTTGCGCTCTATGAGCTTGACACCGAGAATTGGCGGCACGCCTTCGACAACTTTGCCCTTGTCTTTCTTGTACTTGAGTGGATTGCAGTTCTTGAGGAGCGAGTCTTCCTTGCTGAGCTCGTACAGCCCCAGCTGGTCTTTTGTCTGCAGAAGATGGTCTTTGCACTTGTCAATAATAGCATTGAACGTCCTGATCCACGCTAGTTCGTTGGGCGATGGGTTGTCGCGGTTGTGCATCGAGAGTGTGAGCTGGTAGCCGTCCTTCACATCGCCCTCTGGATTTCGGGTTCCTATTCCGAACGAAAACAGGCGCTCAGTATTGAGCACGAGATCGCCCTGTGTCCCGTCAGGATTCTTTGTTCCTACCATGATTCTTTTGTATGTCATTTGTGCCGATCCGGCGATATTACTGACTATCGGCTTTGAGAAGACCATGTTGGACACGTTGTAGTTCAAAGCGTTCGTCAATTGTGTGTTTTCAGTCAGGGACATTTCCCTTCTTTTTCTTGTGCGCACACTCTTTAGATATTTATTTCCCGCACCCGCTTTCGCAATCCTTGAGCGTGGAGTACATTGCCCAGTCGGTGTCGGGATGCACTTCGACACACTGGTTGTTCTGGCACTTCCACTTGTTCCTGAACTTGTCGATGTTTTCTTCGCATTGTGATTTTGTGTTGTAGATGCCGAGGCGCGGGTCCTTGTACTCGACACACTGCGGCGGCGAGCTGTAGATACCGCTGGGCTCACGCTTTCCGCCGAATTTGTATGTGCACATCTCGCGGTTTTGTACAGCTGTCTCGCAGTCCTGCTTTGTGCGCTTTGGACCCTGGGTTGCGTCCGTGTACTGCGCACACTGCCCTGTAAAGTCACCGTCCTTTTTCTCACAACCCCAATACTGTCCACAGGCATTGGAAGTTTCGCACTCCTCCTTTGTCTTGAATCCTCGTTCGAACTTTCCTGAAATACACTTTCCGGTGTTGAAGCCGTTGCTGTCCTGGGCACATTTCCAGAGCGTGCGCTGTCCGGAGAAGGGCCACAGACTCATGAGCTTGGCAATCGGGAAATAGATAATTGCACCAAACACAACAATGAGTACAACAATCAGCACGGCGGCAAATCCGGGTTTCTGCTTGGCAACCTCGGTCAGTGTTGCAGTCGGTGAAATGGCTGACATTGACTTTATCCATACGATGCCGACCACGATACCGATCACGGCTATAGCCCCGAGGCCGGACCACACGGCCTTGATGGTGTCGTCGAGGCCACGCGCCTCGATCTGAGCGTCCTGCTTGGCATCGTTGACAAGCCGCAGCAGCGTCTCGTCTTTGGTCGCATTCTCGATTGCCATGTTGATGACCGCGTCGCTGACCGAGTCTACAATCATGTTCTGCGTAAAATTGCATTTGCCTTTTCCTCCGAACCGCCCGTTGTTGCCGAGAATCAGCTCAACGTCGCTTCCCTGCGAAACCGATATGTGGTTGACCTGCTGGACGATGTTTTCAACCGTGATCTCGTTGCGGATCACGTCCTTGATCCGGTTGATAAGCGTGGTCTGCACGGTCGTGCTCTTGAACGCGTTGCCAAGCCCGGCAAGAAACCCCGACACTTCCTTGAACGTTTGCGAGCTCCTGTTGTCAAGGTCGGCAACGATCATGTTTGCGATCTGGTTAGCCTGCGACTGCGAGACGTGTGTGACCACCTTCATGCTGGCTGCGAGTTTCTGGTCGATCGAGAATCCCTCGTCGCATACAATGCAATTCTTGAGACACTTGATGCGCAGCTTGAAGTTCTGGCTCGCGTTGACGGTGTTGCTGAGGCGGGTTGTGTTTTGCAGCAAGATGTTGGTTATGCGCTCGCGGTATATGTCGTTTACTGCCTCAGTCGAAAGTTTGGTTGCTGCTGCCCCCATCTTTTATTTCTAGGAATAAATCGGAACCGTATATATTAAATGTCTACGTGTGGAACAAAGCGGGTCAAGTTTCCCGGATCGTGGCCTGCCGAGTGGAAGGACGTCAACACCGAGGATGGACGGCTCGGCAAATTCACGTATGTGCCCGACATGCCCGTAAACATCGATCCGCAGAAGAAAATAGTTGATTTCTGGGTTGGGCCCGTGTACAGCGCACTGTGGTACACGCCGTGCGATCTGACCAATGCGGCAGCAGCATGCACACTTGCGCACGACCCAGAATTCCCGGCGACAAAATCGCTATACTACACTGGACTGACGGGTCTTGACGCTGCCGAGCAGAACGGTCTCAAGTGCTACGGCAGCACCTGCGGAGTATTTAACGCCAAGGCGCTGTGTGCGTCCAGACTTGCTGCGCCACGGATAAGTCAGTTTGGTGGCGGTGTTATAGACAAGGTTGTGTACAACGACGACAAGAGCGTCAAGGCAGTCCATGTTGTGTTTGGGCTTGGAGACAAAGTTGTTACCACCGAAAGCGAGGCGCGCTATGTTTTCGACCACATCTACGATGGGGCAAATCCGTCAAAATACATTCCACGGAACGTAGGCGTGTACTGGCTTGAACAGTATTGCAAATCAAACCCGGAGAAGCTCGGCTGTGACTTTCTCAAGTACACTGCGCCCGACGTGTACAAGGACGTCGTAAACACGTACTGCAAAGACGATAAGCTGCACACGCGCGTGTGCAGACAGCACTGCGGAGACACAAACGTGAACTGCGACGAGCGCATCGAGAGCTACTGCAAGAGCCTCGGCGCAAAGGCGCTTGACAAGGACCACAGCGACGTGTGTGGATGCTTCATGGGCAACCAGTTCTACAAGGGATATTTTGACGAGCTCAAGAAAAAGTTCAACTTTCCAGGCACTGCGCCGCCGTCGCACGTCTGCTACTTTGACTATTGTGCGTCGTCGAACCTTAAGCCGTACAACTACAAGCAGAATCCGGCAAAGTGTCCCGACGTCATGAACTGTTTCCAGAACACAGAGGTTGTGATCACAGCGGGTGGCAACATCGAGATGGGAGATGTTACGGTAAAACCGACGCTGCAGTGTCAGCAACTGGTGCAGCGCAAGTGTGTTGCCGACAGCGACTGCAAGCTGGACGCGGGTGCAAAGTGTGTACAGGGTGTGTGCAAGCGCGATGGGCAGATGCCTCCGCCACAACCGTCTGTCGAGTGCACTAGCGATCGCCAGTGTCCGCAAAACGCGCGCTGTGTCGGCGGCAAATGCGCCACAGGGTGCTCAGTCTTCTGCTACGGAAAGTGTGTTGCCGGAAGATGCGTGTACGAGCCAAACACCGACACAGGCCTTGTGGTGCTTGCCGCGCTGGCAGCCGCGGGGACAGCGATTCTTGCGGTATATCGAGGTTGATGTATTATAATTTCAAGACGAAATTATAATTAGATCTGCACAAAGTCGGGTCCGTACACGCCGCCAGCGGCGTGTTTAGGGACATCGAGCACGATGTTGTGGCAAATATCCGGCTTGCTGTGCTCGATTCTGAACGGACACGAGTGCAGCTGCTGTGGCAGCGACTTCCACTTGCGCTTCAGAAGATTCCGCAGACACTTCTTGGTGCTGCCGTGTATAAATGTCAGCAGGCCGTTGCGTGTGTAGTGGTATCCGAGCGACCCGATGATCTGCGCAAGGTCGTGGTATATCTGTATGCTCTGGACATAAAACATCAGTACGTACTTGCACATAGTGTTCTTGTTGGCCTGGAGACAGTCCACGCACGGCATCAGCCGGTGTCCCGCTTCCAGCAAGATGCCGCGCAGGAATGAAAATCGAGTCTCGAGTGGAGAAAACACAATGCCCGAAAAAACCGTTGGGCTCAGGAGATTCGCCGAGTGGCGCTCGAGCAGTTGTCTGAGGATTTTCTGTTTGCGTTTCTTCAGGTCTTTGTAAAACGCGTCCACACGAGTCGGGTGCGTACCGATCCAGCGCCCAAGACACGCGATGTTGCTAGGAAATAGCGTGTTTGGTGGAAACACCGCCCCGGGTTTCACGAGTTCGTAGTTGGTATACTTATTTACAATACTCTCAGGATGTACCCTGATAAGCACGCCCCGTTTGCCGTACTCACAGTCGACCATGCACCGTACTAGCAGCTTTGTGGTTTCGGACACGCAGAACTGGTGTTCGCCGACAGATATCGGGTAAACAATGCCCGAGAATTTTGACGTATGTACAACAGGATACTTGTCCAATGTCTTTGTACTGCTGACAAGCACATCACCCATGCTGAGATCCTGGATTTTTGTTGCAGCATTGCTTGTGCAGTACAGTCTAATGTCTTTGCCACAAATGTTCATTGCGACCATAGTGCGGCACTTTATATAACATGCTTGCAAAAGTGTAGAGTGATTGTACACTAATAAGCATACCGTTGCGTGATTTCCTCTCTCACTTGCGTGAGAGGAAATCGATAATTAGAGGCACGAATCAATAAGCGACAGCGTATCAGAAGAAAGCGCAAGCTCGTCGGCACGTGCCTGGATTTCGGGAAGATAGAGCTCGTCGATGTAGTCGGCTATAAACACGTTGCTGAGCGTCTGCCATGTTGAAAACACGTCGATTACGCGGCGACGTACTGCACGGTCGGCGACTTCGTCCATGAACCGGCGCTGGACATGCTCTGAGAGTTCAAAGTTGCGCGCAAACTCCACAAAAACATTTGTGAGAAAAAACTCGGGCAGCGTCGACTCCGGAAGCAGTGACGAGTCCATGAGGCTTACCCATTCGAGTCCGTACACGTCTTCAATGTACTCGAGGTCTTCTGCATTCCATAGGTTGTTGATAAAGCCGTTGGCAATGTCGTTATCGGTGATCAGGTGCGTGTCTTCAAGAAGATCACGCGCCACATAGTCTGGCATTTCATTATCGGAAAAAAGCCGATGTATCTCGACCTGTGTATCGAAGATTCGTTGGTTGTATGTCGACACCGACTCGTCGCCGCCCCGGGGTATGAGATAGTTTCTTACACAGTCGGGTACAGATCGCACTGCGACTACGGTGCGGCAGTACGGACACTGGTTGACGCGCGCTGTCCATGCGTCGATGCACTCGGCGTGGAAGACGTGGTTGCATGTTAGTGTTTTCAAACCCGCATCAAGCTGTTCGCGGCAGATTCCACAGATATCGACAGTCATTGGATAACTGTTGAGAGTAATTTAATGTTGTATTCATTTTTGAATTTCCTCTCCCACTTTGTGAGAGGAAATCGATAATTAGCTACAAGTGCTTGCGCTTCTCAAAGGCAACAGCAACGCTTACGCGTCGGGGCACATTCTTGACTTCGAACGATTCGGAATACTGGACTTTGTTGAACGTCTGGCGGAACTCATCGATCGACATGTGTCCGCCGTACTCGGAAAGCAGTCGCCACGACGGCGCCGGCTGGATCTGCGCGGCACATGTACCGACTGCGGCCGCATACATATTTGACAGCAGCGTCTTGGACTGTCTATACCGGCTCTTGTGGGCATTGTCATTGATAAACGCGAGACAGCAGTTAAACGAGCAGAAAATACCGTCTGTCTCAAAGTATGCCTTGCGCACCGTATCTTCGTGAATGCTGCTGCACAAAGACTCGCTCACGTTTTCCTTAATGGAATAGGTGCTGCTGTCTTCGCTCTTTGACAGGATTGTGCGCACAACCTGGGTTGGCAGGTATCGGAGCGGACAGCCGATCGGAAGCGTGGCGAACCGGTGGCGGCACCAGAAACACGATGCCGCCGCACACTTTTCCGAGTCGAGAATGTTTTCCGACGTCGTACAATCAACCATCGACAACTTGAGCGTGTACTGTCTGCGCGGATCCGTCAGGTACCCCGAAAACGCAGGCTCGATGTCAGCGTCGATCGACGTAAAGTTGCTGGTGCGGTTTAGTGTCAGGTTCTTCATCTGCTCTGTGATCTGCATGTGCTGTAATACAGCGACATTTATAAAACTCATTTTTCGTATTATAAATGATTGTCGTCGCAGTGACTGTTGTAGCAATTGCCGTACTGTTTGTCCTTGTACATAGCATGCGCGAGACGCGCGAATCGTACAAGGACGACCTGCTGAACCATCTTGTCGAGCGCCTGCGCACTGTCACGCCCGTTGTCGAGGGGCTGAACTTCTACGAGGGAGAAAAGTCGTACACAATCAATAAGAAAGACGTGTACATATGCATGCGGGACGAGCACGGACAATACTACAACCCGAACTTCCTGACGTTTGTGATCCTGCACGAGATTAGCCACGCGCTGTGCGACGAGATCGGGCACACACCCAAGTTTATGGACATCTTTGAGCAGGTGCTGCAGCGGGCAGCACAGCTGGGAATATACGACCCCGACGCGCCGAAAATCGCCAACTATTGCAATTATCGCAAAGAATAATTTTTTGGATATTATAAAATGCACAAGACCATCGAAACGTCAATCATCGTCGGCATCATCGTTGCCGTTGCCGCGCTTGTCTACGTGATCTACCCCTACAAGAAAGAGTCGTTCTACGAGACGGCGCCTCTTGCAAACGCACCATACTCGATGGCTATTCCCGGCGGGCAGTACAACTACTACAGCGAGCAAAACGCGTACAACACGCAATAATTTATTCTCTAAAATAAATGTCGCCAATGCTCATACTCATCTTGACAATCATTATCGTCCTGTCTATTATCTGCCTCATGCACTGCACGTATTACCGACCACATGCCGCACCCAAGCGCGAAAACTACCTGTACAACCCGATGGTGCTGGCATACACAACCGACAACTAATTTTTTGGAAATAATAAATGGACAGGACAATCCTCTACACGATCCTTGTACTGCACATCGTGCTTATCGGTCTGGCAGTGTACATTGCATACACGGTCAACGCGCGCATGCCCATCAAGGAGGGGTACTATCTTGCAGACTACTACAAGCTGCGCCAGTGCAGGTGCATCCCGCAGTACGACAAGCCGACATTTACCGACTACAACTAACTAATTTCTTTCACAGAAAGAAATTATAATTACACGACGACTCTGAACGCAACTGTGCCGTCGCTGCGCGATACCTTGACAAGCGTCCCGCGATCGAATCCGTGGAACCGCGCCACCGGATCAGACACAAGCATGTTTGGTATCCTGTCCATATACTTTTTCAGATGTTCCAGCTCGTCGCTGGACGCCTGCTCGTGTTTGGGCACGAGTCGGTGTTTTGTGATATTGAACCCGAGTTCGTCGGCACTGAATAGCTCGAGCCGGATAATCCCGTTGTTTTCAACCAGCTTCTTGACCATCGGAGTCACATTGTCCTCGTACACAATTACACCGTGTGCGCAATTGACAGCAGTCATGAATGCAATGCATTCCTTGACGTGGCCGATGGAGACCTTGTCTGCAAATCCGCCAAACACAATCACAAGCTTGCCGTCCGGCTTGCACCCCGCGAGCTGCGCATACTTGAAGTCGAGCGCAGTGTCGTTTACAGAGTAGGCGCGCGTGTCGAACATTTCTTGAATAGTCTTGATATACGCCGCCATGTGATGTTCTGGCCTAGTTATGTCGGCGTTTCATTTTTAAGACCGAAAAAAAGCTCGAGCCCGTACCGCAAATGCTGGTTTGCCTGTAGCGACCCGTCTTGGATATTTCGGCGCACGCACTCGATGTTGAACCAGCCGATGCCGTTGACGTCATTACCTGGATATTGCAAGGGAAACACCCGCCGCTGCTTCATGTGGACAACGTAGTAGTAGAACCGCGACTTGAGTTTTGTGTATGTTTGCGGCAGCACCGCACCGACGTCCAGTCCCGTCTCCTCGCGCACCTCTCGGATTGCACAGTCGCGGATCGTCTCGTTATCCTCCACCGTCCCTTTGGGCGGGCCCCAGAATCGGCCACACGACTGCACGAGCAGAATGTACTGGTCGGCACAGATAAACGCACCTGCCTTGCGCGCGCAACCACGCTTGTATGTCGACTTGCCGGGCAGGTATCGTTTAATAACGCACGAGCACTTGGCGCAGCAGCACACAAACCCGGGCGGCAGTGCCATGATTATTACCATTACTTGATTTTTTTAACAGTGAGTTTCTGTTCTACTATTTTGTCGCCGCGCATCGCGTTAATCACAGACTCAAGCACGCGGTCTGCATTTGCAACGCCATTTGTCTTGAGGACGTTCTTTGCGCCGTCGATCTGCTCCGTCTTCTTTTTGCGGTGTCGCACCTCCTTGTCCTCGAGCGCAATCTGCAGCCCGTGGTACTTGACACCGGGATCGTCCGAGTCGCGCAGAATCTTGGAAATTTGTGTTTCAAGCACGCTGCGTCGGTTCCGCAGACGCCCAATCTGTCCGCGCAGTTGCTTTTCCTCCGCTAGAATAAGCGTAAGCTCAGAAGCCATGCTTACAATGTCCATTGCACAGATTGTTGCGGTGTTTAAATATCATATCTTATGTAAACACATGGACACGCCAACAATTGTGATTATAGTTGTGCTTGTGGTACTTTCGACAGTGGTTTCGCTGGTGTATGCGCACAGAAAGTATCCGCTAAAGACCACTGAGAGGATCCTAGAGTATCTGCTAAAGACGGTTGCCAAGACTCCTGGAACGCCGTGATTCAATGTGATTAAAAACCGTGTAGCATGAAATAAACATGGAAGTCGAGGACTTTATCCCGTGGTATCCGTCCCTTGGCGAAGACCTTGCGGTGTTCAACGGACATGTATATTCCAAAAAAGAGTTTACGGATTTGAGCAGCACAGACGGCACACTGCCGCAGCAGCAGTTCGTGCTGCGGTACATGTCGATGTACACGATGTACGACGGGATCCTGGTGTACCACGAGATGGGTAGCGGCAAGACGTGCACGGCCGTAAAGACCGTCGAAGCTATAATTGCAAATCCACAGTCGACCATCCGGCGCGCGCTCGTGCTTGTCAAGGGCCAGAGTCTGATCGACAACTTTGTCAACGAGCTTGTCACCGTGTGTGCGCGAGAAAAGTACGGACACCTGGCCGACAATCCGCGCGTGCGTGCCAAGCTGCGCGATGCGTACGAGTTCAGCACATACGAGGTGTTTGCTGCACATCTAGCAAAGAATCCCCGCGAGTACAGCAACCGCGTGATTGTGATCGACGAGGTGCACAACCTGGTTACGGAGTCGAAGGAGGAGTACAACGTCATCCACAAGTTCCTGCACACCGTCGAGAACTGCAAGGTGCTGCTCATGTCCGGCACGCCGATGCGCGATGCGCCGTCTGAGATTGCCGACGTGATGAATCTTATACTGCCAGAAAACAGCCAGATGCCCACCGGCCGGAACTTTGATGCGCTCTTTGCACAAAATAAACTCGCGCCATCGGCAATCGCAGCACTCAAAAACATGTTCAAAGGACGCGTGTCGTATGTCCGGGCGCCGCTGTCCGATGTCCGCCGCGTCTTTGTCGGAAGAACACTCGGATCGTTGTCTGGGTTCAAGGTGTTTGAGACACAGATGAGCAGGTTCCAGACGCGCGCATATGCGCCACTACTCAAGTCCGAGCGCGATCTGTATCTCAGCGCGCGCCAGGCATCGCTCTTTGTGTTTCCCGACGGAACAGCAGGCTCGTCGGGATTCAAAAAGTATATGCGCAAGGTGGAGTCGCGAACACGCAAGGGCGAGCACAAGAACAAGTACGTCGTCGCCGACCCGGAGTTTGCAGCTCGCATTCGCGATATCGACACACTGCGCGACATGTCGTGCAAGTACGCGTACCTTGTCGAATCTCTCGGCGCCAATCCCGCCCAGCTCTTCTTTGTGTACTGCGAGTTCGTCGAGGGGTCGGGGCTTGTGCTCCTGTCAAAGATCCTCGAGGCGCACGGGTACTCGCGCTCTGTTGGAAAAGACGACACGCCGGGGAAGCGCTACGCAATCATCACAAACCTCACTACCTCACTCAAACAGACACGGAACATCTTGCGGGCGTACAACCGCAGCGAAAACAAATACGGCGAGTACATCCAGATCGTCCTCGGCTCGCGCATGATCAGCGAAGGGTTTACGCTCAAAAACGTACAGCAGGTACACATTCTCACGCCGCACTGGAACTACGGTGAAACCGACCAGGCAATTGCACGTGCTGTCCGCACGTTCTCGCACACGGCACTGCTCGCGGACGGTGTAACACCGGTTGTACGAGTGTACCAGCACGTCTCGCTGCCAGACACACGCACACCGTCGATCGACCTGCAGATGTACGAGGTCTCGGAGGCAAAAGATATCCAAATGAAACAGATCGAGCGCGTCATCAAGGAGAGCGCTGTCGACTGCCAGATATTCAAACGCCAGAACATCGTCACTGGGTACGATGGCGAGCGGCTGTGCGACTACCAGCAGTGCGAGTACGCGTGCGACATTACCGACTTTGCCGTTGACGACACGACGTACAATCTCTACTACCCAGCTCGCGATGTTGCAGCGCTCTCGCGCAAACTCGCCAGCATCTCCGACCACTTTCTTGATGTGCACGCTGTTTCGCCGCTGATCGTATCGGAAACACTGCACACTGTACCGAGCGTTACAAACGTGCGCGGAGTCACCGGATATACGCACATAGATGGCAGTCTTGTATACATCGGCGTGAACATGTACGACAACAACGACTGCGGAAACATGTACTACTACTTGAACCCGGTGTTCCGCGCCACGCGGCCGTTCGAAGACGTCGTGCGAAAATACGTATACGCAATGCGCGTCCCGCTGCTACTCGACGATCTGTGTAAAACCCCTTCCCCGGACATTATTTCCGCACTTCCGCTCGAAGTGCAAGAGAAATTGCTCGAGCTCTCTGTCGAGCAAGGTAAATCAGCGCTTGGACGTACCGTGCTAGACCACTTCAAGCAGTACGTACACAACGTCGACTCGCGAGTCGTCAGCTCGCTCATGTACTCGTTGACAAAATCAATGCGCTGCTACGCTGACGGACGATGGTCGACATGTCCACACGCCGTGGTCGACACAGTGCTCGGCGAGACGCACGACATCGAAAAGCGGGCCGCAGAGTTCGGCTACTACGGAATTGTCGACAGAAATAAATTCAGAATCAAGCTGGTCGCGTCTGCCGTCGCCGACAAACGGCTTGCGCCGCGCGGCAGGGTGTGTGCAACCATCGACAAGGACGAGCTGCGCAGGATCGCAGACAAAGCCGGACTCGCCGTCGATCCGGACGCGAACAAGCACGTGATATGCAGCGCAATCAAAGACTGGTTTGAGGCAAACGACCTCATTGTATATTTATAATCGTATTATTCACACAGTGAATAATAAGATATTTACTTCTGCTCGTGTGCGCTGAAGTTGTCAAGCAGCTCAACAAACCTTTCAAAGTACGGCCGCATCACCTCGCGGTCCATCGCCGTCATGATAATCTCGCCAGTGTGGAACACAAGGAAACTCACGTAGCGCCGGTCCTTGTTCGTGATCTTGCCCGAGGCATTCTGGACAAAGTCGCTGTACATCACAGCCCCACGCACCCACTTGTTTGACCGGAACGTCATTGTCTGCAGCTCCAGATCGTCAAACACAAGCGGCATCTTGATGTTGACGCTTGCGCTTCCGCTCGACGTCTCAAATATCGAGACATAGTCGGTCATCTCGTTGACATACGTGTTGAGGTTCTGGCGGCTGATCCGGAACCCGACATTTGTCTTGAAATTCACCATCGACGACCAGAATGTCACCTTTAGCGCCGTCCCGTTCACCTCGTACACATCAGGCCACGTCCGCAGCAGCTTCCACATGTACTTGACACACTTCTCGATGTGGTAGTTGTCGTTGTTACCCGTGATCTGGAACCGCCCGTTCTTCGACAGCTTGAAATTCACGCGCCGCTGCTTAATGTCCATCACCACCGTAATCGAGTTCTTGAACGCGGCCTTTCCGCTCTTTGCCACAAGCCCCTTACACTGGCCGTTGTACTTGGCAGAAATAATACTGCCCGACGGCAGTACCACAGGCACGACCGGACTGACGCAGTCCTTCTTCTTGCGTCGCCCCTTCTTCTTTTCAGGCACAGTGCACTCGGTTATTGGTATCAGCTCGTACACCCTTGCAATATCCAGCGTCAGATTTGTATCCGCAATCACAGTGCGTGTTGTTCGAACCAAGTCCTCGAATCTAGGCATGGTATATGATACTTAAAAGACATACTTTCTTTAAGTATCATTTTTATAATTAGTCGGGAATTTCAAGGAGCTGTGTGAGAATATACCATCCTAGAAACATGCACTGTTCTGCAAAGTCTGGGGCGTATTCGTTAGCGATCGTGTTGTCGGTTTCGTTTGCGTCGATGCTCAGAATCCTGAGTTTGACGTTCTGCGACAGGGTGTTGCTTTCGAGCCGCTCAAGCATATTGAGCAGACACATTTCAACGGCTCGGTCGTCCATTGTATATATTCTCAAATAATTTAACTTGAGAATAATTAGAAATCGATTACGTGGTCAAAGATGCCGGTGTTTGCTTGGTGCGACACGATGAGCACGGTTTTGTCTGCAAGTACTTCCTTGATTGCCTGGACAACGTCGACGGTCGACTCATAGTCAAGACTGCTTATCGACTCGTCAAGCATTAGCAGTGGATGGTTGTATATCTCAGCAAGTGCAAGCGTAAATGCAAGCGACAGCCGTGCGCGCTCTCCGCCGCTGAGCGATGAGAGGTCGGTGTCCTGGCCCTTGTACTCGATTTTTAGATCGATCTGTGGTTTTGATGTTGTTGTACGCCCGCTCTTCACCTCCTTGAACGTTGCAAGCTGTGCGCTGAGCGGATTGCTCGGAAAGAACGCGTCGACAAACTGCTGCGCGTGGATATTTATTGTGTTGACAATGCTTGCAAGACACTCGCTTTCGGAAAGTGTCACAATCTCTTTGAGCCGCTGTACATTCTCGTAGTGCATCTCGGTCTTGCGCAGCGCGGAGCGGGCCTGTTCAACACGTGTAGCGGCTTCGTTGTATTTTGATTCTGCTGATAGAAAGACGTCGTACGCGTGCCACGCCTTCTCAATGTCCATCTGTGTTCTTGATAAATTGTACAGCACACATATTCTGTTTTCGACGTCTGCGATCTGTGCGCGCAGCTCGCCTAGTCTGGTCTCGTCTGATGTGTTAACGGACACCGTTGGACACTGTCTCTTCTTGTCGGCAATCTGCTTTAGAAGCATATCGACAACGTTTTTGCGGCTCCTCTCTTCGGATAGCCGATCACGCAGCTCAGCCTCGTCGGCAGCAAGTGTCGTGTCGACATCGGCAAACTGGTCAAGCCGTTGCTTAATATCTTTTCCCTCGCGAAAAATGCTTGCCAGCGCTGGCGATGCGCTGAACGTGCCTAGTGCCGCAAGTTGTCTCTCGCGATTATCGTTTTCTGAGAAATACGCCTCCAGACTTGCCAGATCCACGTCACAGTAATGTAGAGAGCGTAGGCGCTGCAGCGCCTCTGAGTATTCAGTGTACTGCGGGCGGAGAGTCTGTACACGCAACACAGCAGACTCGTCGCGCTGGGACGACAGCAGCAAGGTCGCGCCGTCAACAATCGACACGGAACACGCGCAGCCAGGACATGTAGCCAGGTTTCCAGACAGTGGCAGAAGCGTATTGTACTCGTCAGCAACACTTTGCAGGGTCTCGACGCGAGCAGCTAGTGCCGTATGCTCTCTGTTGATTGCAGACTGTCGACGTGCATCGTCAAGCGCAGCGCGTGCTTTGTCTTTTGTCAATCCAGTCCAAAGCTGTGCACGCAGCTGCTCAACCCGAGTCTTGTAGACACTCTCTTCGCTGGATTTCAGACTCTTGTACTGTAGTAATATTTCCTCGTACTTCTTTTTAGTGTCAGCATATTCCCGCACATCCTCTGCCTTTTTCAGCATGGCGGCGAGTCGGTTGTACTCGGAATGTCCGCAGTATGCCGTGTCAGCCACGCGCTGCTCCAGCTCTGCAATCTCAGTCTGAAGTCGTGCAAGTGTTTCCTGCATGCGATTCGCATCCTTGCTGCGGATCTCGGCATCGACAAGGTCGGTTTCGAGATCGTGCTTCAGCGCAGTAAGTCGATCCATCTCTACCGAATTAAGACTAACGTTCTCGCGCAACGGGCGTTCGGCCGTAGGACGCGGTACAGGCTCGGGTCGTTGCAAAGTGTCATGGATGCGCCTATGGAAGTCAAGCTCGGTCTGCGCCTTGAGACGCGCATCTTCAGACTGTCTTAGTAGCAATTTCAGATTAGTCTTCACCCGCTCAATGTCAACGCTTTCGAATGCAAAGTTTTCCATAAACTCGAGTCGTGCAGCCGGTGTCATGTACACCAGGCTTTTGAACGAGTCCTGCTCAATGTACGACACGATATTAAAGTTTCTACCAAATTTCCTGTCAATCATGGCCTGGCCAACCTCGTCCTCGTACTTATTGTCCACAACAAGGCGGTTGGGCTTTTTTGTGCGCACAATATGCATGCCAAAGCCATCCAGCTCAACACGGCACGACGATGTCCCTATCCTCACAAGTTTTGTGCCCTTGTCGTACAGCACAAAGTAGATAGCCTGTAGGATACTTGTTTTACCACAACCACTGTTTCCAGAGAGCAGCGTGATACCGTTTTCGGAAACATCAAACTCGGCATTCTCCCAGCACTTGAAGTTTTTGAGGACGAGTCTCATGGTATAACAATGCGGGACCTTAAATTACTTAGACATAAAGCGGCTTACACACTACGTAAATGACTAAATGCACCCGGATAGACAAGTTACGCAAATGGTGGTCTCGTCGTCTCTCACCGACAGAGGTAAACACTCTCGAATCTCTTATGTCGACTATTAAAATATAAGTTATCGTGTATATTTAATAGAACAATATTTTGCCATAATGAACCTTGCTTGGCTGTTATTAGGACCGTGTGTTGTGGCTACACAGCATTTCATGGCACCTGTTGCATACTCGATGTACAGGATCGACTACATCCGGGAAATCCTTCTTTCCGACAATATCCGAGCTGGCATACCAGTTTATGTTGACAAGGCTAAGAAGATTACCGAAGCCAACATGGTACAGGTTCCATCTCTCCTACAAAAACAAAAGTCGGTAATTAGCACTATTAATACGCTCAATACATCGACATCTCTAACACAGAAGGAGCAACTGCATCTTGAGGTTGCTAAAAAGGCGCGCCTAGTAATCAAGGGAAAACTCAGAAGAATACGCATGTCCGAAAAGACGTATTATTTGGGTCTGATAGTCCAGGGAATCTGTGAATGTTTCATCTCCCTACAAAACGGGCGTGCATCGGCTGGTCTTGTCGAAATAGTTCAAAACGCTGTTCCACCTAAGCTGGACACCCAGAGCAAACAAAGCACGCTATACGACACATTCAATGTTATCCTGCTTGCATTCCAAACAATATCAAGAACATTTCCAGAGATGTATCCAGTTGTAGAACTGTTCATGGGGCCGTCTGGACTCATCATTCACACATATCCCGCGCTCACACTCTCACAGCCAATTTCTCTTGTCCATGCTGAGTCTGGTAGTGTAGATATAATCCACATAATAAATACAGACAACACGGTGTACCACATATATTTCGTAATATTGGGCAACTCGCAGATCATTGTCAGAGATTTTTCTCAGAATACATGGACAATGTACGATGGCTCAGATAACAACTTTAAGCAACTCCCAATTGTGTTCGATGACTATATAAGCGGAAAAAACAATATCTACACTATGGGCTATGTACAGGCAAGCCATATTCAGCTGCTGTTTAACATACATGTAGACCCAGCTCCCGTAGACCCAGCTCCCGTAGACCCAGCTCCCGTAGACCCAGCTCCCGTAGACCCAGCTCCCGTAGACCCAGCTCCCGTAGACCCAGCTCCTGTCAAGGCTGCTCGAAACAAGTACATTAACGATGTAGATATTGTCTTGCTATCTGTTTCAGCATTATTGATACTCATGTTTATAGTCTTCATCCCATCTGCAATGTAAACGATGAAACTTTTTATTTTTCAAAAAGTTTCAAATTAAAAACTATTGAGACACTCAGAGTTACAGAAGTCCACTACGTTGGCGTCTTTGTCAAGAGAGGAGATCCCGTGCTTTGTGATATATGTGCTACAGTAAGCACAGACACGAGGACGCAGCGATGGTGGTACGGTGTTGAGAAGTTTCTCGAGTCTTTCTAGCTCGGTAGTGAGGATCTTAATCAGGTCAGGTTCTGTCTGCTTGCTTTGTGTAGGTATTGCCTCGACTGATTTTGGTAATATGACTGGTAATATTACCGGTTGCTGGAACGTTCTTTCTATATCTGACACAAAGCCGTTGTCGAAGCGCTTTCCGGTATACTTGTTTGTGTAGTTATTTTCAGAAAACCGCTCGAGCAGTTCTGATATGGAGAAGCAGTATACAGTTCCGGCATCGTTGTACGATACTATCTCCCAATCGGCTAGCTCTACTTTGTTTGCACACTGGCGCTGGACCGTTTCAATTGGCAGGCTGGTTCCAACGACAGCACTAGTCGCTGTCGTGATTCGCGCAGTGGGGTTCAACATGGTGTACATGTTGTGTCCGAGTTCGCGCACGATTTCTGACTTTGCGTTTGTTATAATATTTTTAATAGCGGCCACGCTGTCGGTGCTGACATTCAGGTTGAGAAAGGCCTCGGGAAATTTTTCCATGTCGGGAATCTCATACACCGTCTGTGGATTGTACATCTGCTCCTGGAGGCGCTTGCGAAATGTGTGTGCGTAGCTGCCAAGATGGCTTGTGTTTGCAAACACAATAGTTCCGGCAGCAATGTACAGGTAGTCGCGGACGGTGAATCCGCTGTCCACATGGTCGTACATCCCCTCTTCGATTTCCTCGACATACTCGGTTGCGTTATCGAGGCCGAGGGAGAGTGCAAGCTGCAACAACACTGTTCGGCGTGCCACCCTATCAATATCAGGATTCGTCTTGATGTGTGTCGCCATCATCTTGTTGTATGCAGCTGCGCGTCCTGCACGCGTAAACGTCACGTACTCCTTCTCGAGCGCAAACAGAGCCTCGTCCTGCACAATGCGTTTGCCAGATGTTGTAACGTGAACAAGAATGAATCGGCGCTTCTTGTACGCCGAGTCGTATGCGGTAAATATCTCGCCCTTCTGTGTGCGGTCGTCGCTATACGAGTTACAGTTGAGGAGGGTGAAGAGCATGTTGGGATAGTAGAGGTCGATGTCGCGCACGCCGGGGACGTTCCAGCGCTCGACCGGCGTGCCCGCAAGAACATACGTCATGTTGACCTTCTTGGGGAACGAGATAAGCGTGTAGTCGTAGTCGGGAATCCACGGGCGCTGCCGGTACAACGCCATGCATTGTCGTGGAATAACAAGCGCAGGGCGGTGTTTCTGCTCGTCCTTGATGTTGAGATATGCGCGGCGTGTGCGGCGCATAATCTCAGCCTCCATTTCCGGATTCGACAGCAGTATTGTAGACACACTCTTGTCGCGGATAGTGGGGTGTTTCTTGACGGTTATGTGCCCGTACCGGATCTCGCCCGGCTCTCGTTCAGCATCGTATACATCGTCGGGATTGTCCTCCATCTTCATTTGGACGTATGCGTCAATCGACTCAATCATGTACTCTTCGCCGTGCGCAGCGCGCGCCTCCGCCGGGATGCGGTTCCAGAGCTCTGCAATTTCGTCGTCGGTCAGCCCGTTCATGCTGCCGTAGAGACCGACCTCGTCGGACCATGTCTCGGGCCTTTCCTGAAACAAGTCGCTCTCGAGATCTGCAGCTGTTGCCTTGTACCTTGGCAAAGCAAGCGGCGCGTCCGCCGCCGCATCCGAACGCGCGGCGGCGATGTCCTTCTTGAGTTTTTTGAGTGCCTTGTTCATTTTACATTAGCAACGATTTCTTAATCCAAAAATAATAAATGGATGTGCGCACTCTTCTCGTACTGATTTTCACTGTGTCGATAGTTCTGGCAATAGTAGTGCATCCATCGATGTTGATGATAAGTTTGCTCGTGATAATTATATTGGGATATATAAATTGTCAGAGCATGACACCCAGAACCCGAGAAAACTTTGAGCCTGTGCCGAACTTTACGCTGCAGCGCGCAGCGAGTTCGCCACGACTCAACACGTGTGGGCGCAACGATCTGACGACATACACTGTCTCGCAGGAATCTGCCGAGGGACGGCTCTTCGAGTCGCGCAACCAGCATCTTGCCGGGTCCAAAGTCCATCCACGCACGCTAGTCGCACCGGTAATCGTGCCGCCGTCGCACGCACAGGACTACTGGAAGAAGAACAATTTCAACGCGTACCCCATGCAGGCAAACTGGCCAAGGCAGCAGGATCTGTACCTGTCGGGCTACGTCGGCGGACCGTGCCCGCCTGGGCCAAAAACGTGTGGACAGGCTGTGTACCCGCAGATTGTCAAGGAAAACTATGCCGACCTCGAGTACCGTCCGTCTCCACGAAGCAGCGGCAACGAGGAGAGTATGATCAGTGGAGTATATACTGCATATGGACGTACGGGAGGTGGAATCGAGACGTCGCTTGCCGATGCACAGGACACTGCACAGCGCGAGTTGGCACGCAAGTTTGCGCGCGAACAGTCGATCGGATTGGTCGACCCGTCGGCTGTCAACGGCGACTTTGTTGTCAATGCTGTCAATGGCGGGTACCGCGACCCGTTCCGTGCGTCGTGCAGCGTCCCAAACACAAACACAGACTTTGTAAACCCCGATTTCAAGAACTCGTGCAAGTGGGAGTGCAAGCCGCCGCTCAGACCCAGCCCCGAGCCAGTACATCTTAATCCGGTGTCGCGGCTCGGATCGTGTTCCACGGGTATGTGCAAACAAGACACTGTGTCGTTCCGGTCAAAACAGACAAAGAATCCTATTGTGTTCAAGGAAAATTTTGAGATGAATCCGCCCGAGTCTGCTGTGCTCGGGAATGCGTGGCCGTATGCCAACGGCGAGGTGGGTGCCAGCTCTCCGCGCTACCCCTACTACGATGCGGTTGCAAACGAAGACACGGACGTGGGCAACGACTACGTCAACAAGGAGTGCACGTACAATCCGGGCGCAATCAGCTACGGCCTGCCTGTAAACAAGTGTGTTGGCAGTGCGCAGATGGAGCCGGGATATATCAGCTACAACAAAAACCAGGGCACGCAGATCGTGCAGCCCGGCATGTACTTCCAGAGCGACGTGCTCGACCCGATCAACGCGAACATCGGCATCTCGTACTCGCAGCAGTTCCAGCCACAGACCGCGGACTCGATCGCGCCGGGCGAGGTTGTGTACAAGGACCACGACGCGAACCAGTTTGTCGGTGAAACATATGTCAACAACGCAATTACCGGCGAGGAGCTGCAGAACATCTACGACCCGCGCTACACCGGATATGCGTCGAACGACCGCTACTATCTCGACACGATGACCGGCCAGCCGCGCTTTTTCTACGACGACATCGACGCCGTCAAGCGCCCGTCGTACATTGTGCGCTCAAACGTCGACCACATTGGCCAGTTCGACCAGACGGGCGCCATGAAGCACGGCACGATCGACTACGACTACCGCGAGATTGCCAACAACGAGTTCCACGAGTCGACGCTCGACCAGCGCTCGGACATCCAGGTGCGTCTGGCGCAGAAGAACTATGCTCGCACCGCCCAGTTGCGCGACATGCCGCTCAGCAACACCGGCAGACTGCGCGGCCGCTAAGCTAACAACTTAAATATCTTCTTGGCGAATGTAAATGTCAGCAGACAAAGTGTACGTCCTGTGCAGCCGGTACTCGAAGGCCTGTGCCGAGTTTATGAACGTCGTCAATGATAGCGGCATCGACATTGTTGTGCCGGTGTACATCGACAACCCCACGGCACGCAAGATCGTGGCCGAGTCGCCGCTCGACATCCACACCGTGCCGTGTGTGATCGGCTCGCTCAACGGCTACATGGCAACGTACGAGGGCCGCGACGCGTTCGAGTGGCTGAACGAGGTTGCGCAGATGTATGCGCGCGAGCCGTCGCCAACTGATGAAATCCCCGCACCGGACTCCGAGCCCGACCGGCTCAGTGCGCATGTGGACCACAAGATCGATGCCAAGAGCGTGGCCGAGAAGATGCGCATGGAGCGCGAGATGGACGACGACCTTGTCAGCGACCGCCGGCGCCGCGTCGACGAGAGCCGGTTCGACCAAAACTACTAAAAAACTCAACCAGGGTTTTTTAATTTCTGAGAAATAAATATGCCGGACTGCGCGAGGTGCACGTTCATCACGCGCAAGGGCGTGTGCTGCACGCGCAGCTGCAGTCCCGGAAACACCGCATGCTGGCAGCACCTTCCATCCGGTAAACACGAGTGTGCCATCTGTCTCGAGGCTGTCGGCCACCACAAAAAGTTCAAGCTCGAGTGCAGCCACGCGTTCCACCGGCAGTGCATCGCGCGGTGGGTGCGCAAAGACGGCGAGTCGTGTCCGCTGTGCCGCGGCGCAATAACCGACTACGAGTGCTGCATTCTCGGCGTGAAGCGACGATCAATTACGCCGATCGATATCACCCGTGCGCTCATTATCATAGATCTGCTTGAAGAGCTTGAACTGCTGGTTCTCTAAAAAATGAATATTGATTTGCAAATAGCTGTAGAAGTATCATGAGCCAGAAACTGTCTATCTACCCCGAATTCGTTGAAAAGCACATTCTGAACATCGACTGGGACTATGTCTCCGAACACCGCGTCTTGACTGAAGCCGACATGCGGCGCTACGGCCGGTTCCTCAACTGGGACATCATGTGCCGCACGCAGACAATCAGGAAACAGCTAGCACGCGAGTTCATCGCTGTGATCGACGTGGATCTGTTGCAGGAGTACCAGCCGCACCTCTCGGTTGCAGAAATCGTGCAGCTGCACATTTACAAATCCGAGATCTAACACCAATTATTTTCTCTCCTGTGGGAGACAAAATCAAAAATGAAACCGGCAAGTTTGTAGTAATCAAGTTCATGATGTCTACTCAGGACGCAATCTACAACTACGCTGCCAATTTTGTATCTCGGCAAATACGCGAACACGAGGGCCGCCTCTTCATGCAGGAGGCATACAAGTACTTGCCCGACCTGTCAGCTCCCGCGGAGCCGTACATCGAACACTACGAGTCCGACACCGACGACTGGACTATCATCATCGACATGGCGTCAATCGCGCGACCGTGTCTGTGCACCAACATCGTCGGCGTCAAGAAAGTGTGTACCCGCCAGCACTGCACGTTTGCGCACAACGAGTCCGAGTGGAGCCCCGAGGCGTGCAAGTTCAACACCCGCTGCAAAAACAAGACCAAGTGCCAGCGCCTGCACGGGAAAGAAACAAAGCCCGAGGCGCTTGCCAGACTCGGCGTTGTCCTGCTTCCCCCAAAGAAGTACACCAACACCAAGCACCACATCCAGCAGTACCTGATGACAAAGCCGTTCAAGACCGCCGCCAAAAACTAACTGATCTAGTAACCAACACCGTAAAAGTTGGTTACTAGATACTACTACGCATTCTCAGCTTCAATCCCGAACATAGTCTGCTCAAAGCAAAAGTACTCTGTCTCGTCAACGCACTGGTCCACGCATATAGGCGTTTGCGGATCCACGCTGTGTCTATGAACAAGCGAAAACAGCTTCTTGCTGGGGATAATGTACCACACGTCGACAATGTCGCCGCCATTCACCAGCAGCACGGCAAGCACGCTGTCTGGTGCGATCGCTTTGCACCGAGAAAAAAAATACCCGGGACTGAGGTTGTACACGAACGTTGGCACTATCGCCGCCACAAAGTGCAGCACCGGTATGCAAAGCGTGTTGAAAAGCGGCACACGATTGGCCGTGCGGATATCTTTCTCGGCAACGTACTTTTTGCTGACGATATTCTTTGTCGACGTCAGCCACCGGATTGCAGTGGCTATGTACGGACAGCTGCTATTGATCATCGCATCGCCCGTTGCCTGGAACTGCTGCCACAGATGCAGACGCCGCTTTGTGTAGTTTTCAAAGAAGGGGTCGCTGAGCATACGCATCCGTGTCTCTGTATTATGTACAAACGACAAAAGAGACTCGGGTGCTGGATCCGCGTGTTCTTTGATATGTTCTTCCTTGCCTCCTGTCTCCGCCTCGGCTTCTTCTAAAGCCGGAGCTTCTTCCTCCACATCTTCTATATGCGTCTCTGCTTCTGCAGAAATCAGACCTTCGTCCTTGACACTTTCCGTCGTCTCAGTACTGGCGGAAACCAAGTCTCTCGGTTTAGCTTCGCCGGTAGCACTGCTCGTCGTGTCAGTCGGCGCTGAACTGCATTTTGCACAGAAGCCGTCAAAGTTGTTTTTGTGTTTTGCCTTTTTGTTCTTGAAAGACGATATTGCGCTCGACGACACATGCCCGGCCGGACAGGCGTACTCAAACACGGCCCGCACGCCACACTCCTTCTTGCGGCGCTCGTACTCGTCCTTCGGCGTGGACAACGTAAAGTTGCCACTGGAGAGATATTCGCTGAATGTTGCAAAACTCATTTGCACTACGCCAGACGCTATTATATTACTCCACGACATACGATCCCAGCAACTGCATCTGCGCGCCGACGACGTTGATAACTCCGGCCGCATTGGCCATGCTGGCCTGTAACAGCTGTCCATTTTGTCCCATGTTTCCAAACAGACCCACCTGGGACAGAGTAGTGATCGCGCCGACGTTGAAGTTGTTCACAAGCCGCGGGACAGGAGGCGTGATTGTGAAGTTGCCAGTGTTTTCACCACCAGGCGCAGCCACATTGACAGTAAACCTAATACTGAAGTTCACCACCTTGTCGACCTGTGTGAAGTATGCAGCGACCACGTTGAAGTTGGTGAACTGGATGCTGCCTGGCGGATTGGCGGCTACAAAGACGGGTGCCCACGATGTGCTGCTGTACACTGGATTGACAAGTTGGGCTGCAATCGATGTGTTCTGCACATTGAACGTCATTTATTATAAAATATTTATTTTATACTTTTGATTTTACGGCAGTTTAAGGCGTGTGCTGTTGTATGTATGTATAACGTATCCGACTACGAAGAGATGTTCTGCTGCTGCACCGACCGCGAGATTGTACAGCTTGCCGAACAGGCTCTAGCAGTGGCAAGTGTACTACACAAGCGCACAACCAGCAGCAAGTTTATACCCTTTGCGACTCAGGCGGCGCTCAACACCAACATGCGTATTCTGTCAGCGCTTGCGCGTGTACTCAGAGGACGCAGTCTAGCTATTCGCAGCCGCGTGGTTAGAGCACTCAGTTCCAGTGTCGGCTTCTTTCACAAATAAATTATTATTGCTTCAATAATAATTACAAAGACAACTTAAAATACAGCTTTACGTAACAAATGACGTGTTTTGAGACGCTGTTTGGTTTTAGAAAAGAGTATCCGACAGTCAACTCAAAGCTCGCGCTGGAAGACGACTATCTTGTGTCACCGGTAAATGGTGCGCAGTAATGTGTTGGCGCGTTTAGCACTCCAAGTGTGTCTGAGCTTCAGACTGCTGTAGCACTTGTTGCGCCGTCTACACCAAACCATTTAAGTGCTGTGCAGCGCGCGCTATCGGTACGCTACAACACGTCGGATCATTACGTATTGGAAAATATCTATTAAATCAATGTTTCCTCTCCCACTTGCGTGAGAGGAAACAATAATTAGCAAATGACACTAGAAAGTGCCCTTTGTTCAGAAGAGCTCAATTCGCATCTGATGACGCTCCAGTCGATGTATGCGGAGAACCGGTTTACAAACCCGGCAATTTCTGACATATTGTCTTGTCCGCATTCCCAGCATATTGATTTGGATATGCTGGTCCAGTCTATCTTTGACGCGTGGGCAAGAATGTGGTCGTAGATAGACTTGTCGCAAATGTTGATGAATTCAGACAAGATACTGCAAACAGACTTATCCGCAAAAGCCAGGCAGTCAAAAATCTCGTTGCTGCCAATACCGTTATTACAGCAATACCTGGATAACTCATTGTAAAAGTCGTCGTCGTCGCACACGTGCGTTTTCAAAAGATCGCTGAGAGGCATGGCTCTTAACAAGCTATAATAGTAGTCCATGGTAAATTGACGACCAAAATGTTACAATAATTCATTTTTGATTCGAGCTCCTTGTCAGAGTCGTTTCCCCTCTCACGCAAGTGAGAGGAAACAATATGTTTATTTGAGCTCTACTATTTGTTATTAACAAATCGATGTACTGGTCAAAGCCCGCTGATCCGCAGTGCCTCTACAATGTCCATGCTAAGATTGTTGCGGGCGATCCCGACTGGGACAACGCTTCTCAATATAGTGGGTGCTCGTGTGGATGCCGCAATCTTTAAATTTCAAAAATGAAATATTGCAATATTTTGCTGTTAAATTATCATGGACTATTGCAAGCTGTTCAAAAACATGTCTCTAGTTAATATTATTAAAAGATGCGCGGGTGTAGATGAAGACACCACAGACTTTACCGATGCGTTGCATGATTATTGTTGTGATAATGTTCCTGACAACGAAGAGATTTTTGAATGTTTGCGCTTGACCACAAGCGCAGATATTCGCAACACACTTTCTACATTCATTGACGTCTGCGACAAGACCATCCACGATCGCATTCTCGCCCACGCATCCAGAATCGACTGGCGTGCCGTGTCCTCGTCTATTTGCGACCAGATATGCGAAGACGGCATGGTGCAAGTTGCCGAGTTTGTAAACCGGTTCTACGGTTACATTGACTGGAATGTCATTGCATTCGAACTGGGTCTCTTTTCACAGTTTGAGCCACTCTACATAGCTGCAGGAAACCTTATCAACTGGAAAGAGTTTCACAATTGCGACTATGCAATGGCTCTAAAGTATGCCGACCTGTTAAACTGGCCCCTAATTTCTGCAGAGTCGCGTGTATTCAATGAAATGACAGAAGCACAGTTTGCTACAATTTCGCACCTTGTATCGTGGAAAGACCTCCACACAAACAGTTCGCTGGAAGTCGGGTTTATCGAAACACATTTCGACAAGTTCACAGACTACCACGAAATGTATGAAAACGATGTATCTTTTCCACGTATACAGTTCTTGGTTAAAAACAGTACAAGAATCCCACTGTCGATCCTCAAGTACTTGGGAAAAAAAGAGAAAAAGGCGCTAATGGAAGCCCTTGTCTAAACATAATTATCGTTTCCTCTCTTCTCTGAAGAGAGAGGAAACAACTAGCTGTTAATAACATACCTGAGTAAGTTTGGTATTTAAAGTTACTTTGCCTTTTAGTATGACCAAGTTCTTCAGTTTGCTATATGTGAAAATGTCTTCTCTTGAGTACTCAATTGCAATCAACCGCCGATGGAAGATATTAGAGTTTGACATCGATACCAACACCGTGGATTACACTTGTCGTTGTGGAAACAGGTACACGAAAAGAGTAAAACACTTTGCGCATCAGGAGTGTAACACGTGTTATAAATATGGTATCGTATACGGAAACTCTGATGTAATGGAATGTCCACTATGCACTGGCCCGTGTCCAATGTGCCGAGCCCCGTGCTTCTAAATATAGTATTTCCTCTCTCCGGAGAGAGGAAACCAAATAACTACCACATGCTTACTTTAAGCAAATACTTACTAACATCATTTATTTGTAGGAACTCTGTGCGGAAGAGGTGCGTTGTACATATCGATATGAAATACTAATTCTACAAACACTTTGTGCGACACATTGGACATGTGGAAACACGCTTAGACCATTCGGTAATACAGTCAGTATGAAACTGGTGTTTACAAGTACAAAGTTCCACAACTTCTTCGTTGTCGTGACATCTACATATAGGACATACGTAGTCATTTGTCAGCTTGGAGACTATTGTAACACCTGTTAGTTTGAAGGATCCTGAAAGCAACTCGACAATATTAAGATGGTCATTATAGGAGGCAATATGCAAAGCTGTATATCCATAGTTGTCTACAGCATGGATGTTAGCACCCTTATCCACCAGAAACTTCACAACGTCAAGATGGCCCTTTAAAGAAGCGCAATGCAAAGCATTATATCCATCATTGGATACAGCATGAATGTTAGCGCCCCTATCTACCAGAAACTTGAAAGTATCAAGATGGCCCCAAAAAGAAGCGCGATGCAAAGCTGTATCTCCTCTTATGTTGCCTGCAGCATGGATGTCAGCACCCTCATCTACCAGAAACTTCACAACGTCAAGATGGCCTTTCCCTGAAGCGCAATGCAAAGCTGTATATCCATCGTTGTCTACAGCATGGATGTTAGCACCCTTATCTACCAGAAACTTCACAACGTCAAGATGGCCTTTCCCTGAAGCGCAATGCAAAGCTGTATATCCATCGTTGTCTACAGCATGGATGTTAGCACCCTTATCTACCAGAAACTTGACAGTATCAAGATGGCCCCAAAAAGAAGCGCGATGCAAAGCTGTAGATCCGTCGTTGTCTACAGCATGGATGTCAGAACCTTTTTCTACTAGAAACTTCACAACGTCAAGATGGCCTTCCAAAGAAGCGCGATGTAAAGCTGTATCTCCATTTGTGTTTACAGCATGGATGTCGGAACCATTGTCTATCAGAAACTTTACAACGTCAAAATGACCTTTCTCCGAAGCCTGGAGCAAAGTTATACTTTTATCCATAATATGGTCGACTAAAGTCATATTGAGTAGTAGAACATGTATTTTTAAGTACTTGCTTAAAGTAAGCACATGGTAAATGAGAAAACTAAATTTACATTCTTAATGAATGTAAATATTTTAAGAAGGAGGTAAGCGTTAGGCTTACAAAACTGGCTTATTTCTCCAAACACTTCCTGGAATACTTTTGCGAGCGCTCCGCATCTCGCTCGGGATCGGCCGACTGCCAGTTATACTTTCGCGTCGAGGCCGGCTTGCCTTTCATGTACTCGCGGATTGAGTGTTCCTTCTCACCTGTGACGCGGGCTGCCTCAGCCACACTGCGGAACACCGCAAGCACGTCCCCCGAGTCTTTGTCAGATTGTATGACTGGGCGCAGCTTTGCACAGTTGAGTTCAGTACCTGCCACATTATTACTGTATTTGTGGGTGTTATCACACGTTTTTGGTAATAGTTCGGACGATTCAATAATCCATTCCAAGTTTGTTGATGTATTGTTGAGTTTATTACCATCCAAATGCTTCACACGTATCCCAGAATAATCCTTGAACCTCATAAGGTTGTTGATTGGATTATATGCATAGCATATAACTCTATGTACATAGGTTGATCCATATTCAGCCATATAAATTCTATCGTATCCTGTTTCAGCTTCGTTGGTAGATTTTAAAAATAAGTACTGTTTACTAATATTTCCGTTTGCATAGATTCTATATGTTGGAAAGTCTGGGACTGTAACAAAATTTAATTGTTGATCCGTATATGTTTTTTGGGTGTCGACAGCCAATTCCCAATTGGACTTATGGTTGTTGCACAATCCAGACTTTAGACACTTAGTTATCATGTAGTAAGATTCGCCTGATATTCTAGATGCTTCGCTAACAGATGTAAATTTGGCCAGAATTTCATCGGTATCTCTATTTTTTTGGACAACCCTGGTAGTTTTATTATTAAGTCCGTAGTTATATGAATGTTGTATGTTGTCCGACTGATGTACCCATTCTAGATTCTTACTAGAGTTGTTTCCAGGATTCCCGTCTTTATGGTTTACTTGAAAATTTGCATAGTCAGAAAACCTATCAAGACCCTTTATTGGATTGAAGGCGTAGCACACAAGTCGATGCACCTTGACAGTTTTTAGTGCTGACTTTTTTAGACATACCTGTTTATATCCGGATTCTTTACACACAGAGAAGCGAAGAAACCGAATGCCATTATATATCTCACCATTTTCATATATTGTATAGCCAGGAAGCTCTACAATCTTATGTGAAGAGACGTTGGTCACATCAACGTATTCGTCCGATCGCCGTTTCTTAAAATAACTGTGGTCTATTTCCATTTTTGAAATAACTTTTAGATTTTCAACATGATTGTTGAATTTGTTTTTATCAATATGTGTCACAACATATTTTTGATTCAACAGCTGTTCCCAACCCAGAATGTGAAATGCACGTGCCACAAGACGAGATGCATATTCGTGTCTCCCATTAATGCGGTATCGGATTTTAGTGGGACATAGAGTTAGTTGTTTGCCATGAATGTTTTTTGCATTTCCCCAGGACGAAACCCATCCTCCACAAATTCTGCGCCACACTTCGCCGGACAGTTCTACAATATCGGCAACTGATGGACAACTTGTTTCAACAACATATGAACAATGTCTACATCGCTGCTTTTTGAACTGTTCTAGTCGCTGCACACGGATCTTCCCACATACACATCTGTATTCGATCGGAAGATCATCGTTTATATATCTTAAAACAACACATCCACGGTCTGCAAAAACTTTATTCACGTTGTTATTATTAATATTGTTGGCATAGTTGTTATAACCGTCCATTTTAATAAATAATAACAATGTTTTAAACCGTGATGTTTAAAGCACGGGAAATCCAAGGGCTCCACCAGAGATTCTGATGATGTTGTTGTTGAGGGCGACGACGATGAACTCGTACACTTGGGGGAAGTCGGCGCCGGATCCGGCAGCGCCAGCACCGTTGGCACCGTCGATGGCGCCTTGAGAGGCGCTGGGGATGATGCTGACGTTGGTGAGCTTACCGTAGTTGGTTGAACCAGTGGGGTCCAAGTTGTAGAAGTCAAGGGCGTATGAGTACAAGTGGTATCCAGTTTCCAGTGGAATGACTGGAGCGTGGTAGTATGGATTCACCAGTGAGAAGTAGTCGGCACCCATGATGGAGAGACGTTGAGTGTTTTCGTAGATGAGGGTAACGGTGCTGATGGGATCGACGGCTCCGCTGGGAGTAAAGTCGACAAAGACAGGTCCGGGAACTGGGGTGGCAGCGGTGTAGTTGGACCACTCGGAGAACACAGTTCTGTTTCTGACTGAGAAGAACAGGGCCTTGATGGCGTGTGAGAATCTGATGTCGAATGATTGGAGTGGGTTGGTTGCTGGGGTAAATGATTGCATGGGAGCAGTTTGGACTTGTTCCATCAGGATGTCGCGAGGAGCACAGGCCATTCTCTTACGTTCGTCGTTTCCGACAATGGCGTAGTTGGCCCAGACTTGGGCGTTGCGGAGCACTGGTTCGGCAACCAGGTCAGTGACAAGTGGTTGGGTGCTGGGATTAGTACCAGGAGCAGCAGCTAAGTTGTCGAGGATAAGGAGATCGTTCCAGTTGCGGAATTGGAAGTTGATGCGCATTTCGTTGTATGGCAAAGCAGCAGTGGGCAGGGCGACTCCGGAGTCGCGGGTAAAGAACAGTGGGATAGGCAAGTTGAGGACTGCAGCGGGAATGGCAACACCAGGTGCGGTGGGTTGGATAAGGTCTTCGATGTTTCCAATCATGTTGTTGTATCCGTTTCTCTTACCGGCTGGAACAGTGAATGCGGCCCAGAAGTCGAGAAAGTAGTGGTCTATGCGCTCAGCGGACAAGTCGTTGAAGGTGATGACGATTTCTCTGTTCAAGTTGTGCATGAGATTTGGAGTCCATCTCAAGCGTCCGTTAACTCCAAACTGGTTTCCTGGAGCGAGTGTGACCGAAGGCAGTTCAACTCGAAGCCAGGTGTAGAGCAGGTAGTCACCAGCACGGGAAATATTGACTGACCATTCCTGGAAAAATGCGGGGCTTCCGGAAGCGCGAGAAAGGATGACAGGAACTTGTGTAAACCAAGTAGTCTTAACAGTGCGCTTAACAAAGTAAGCGGTGACCTCGTCTGGCTTTCCTCCGTACAGGTACTTTTCGATTTCATCGTAGGTGGCCAAGTCGATGAATCCGGACGTAACATTCGATGTTGAGATAGACATTGTTTATTTAGTGCAAGATTTTTTTTGTAAATTATTTTTCACGCGTTGTGAAAAATAATAGTTATGGGTCAACTGATCTACCGTAATCGTAAAGCATGTTGACTACTTGCGAGGTTGCTGTAAGGAACTTGTGCTCCGACGCAGCGCTTTCTGCTTCTTTCACTGCAGAAACGATAGGGTCGTCTTGGCTGACATTGTTTACAGATATCCATGTTGATATATCCTTGATAAACTCATTGCACCTATCAAGCAGTGCGGCAGAATCTTGTAAAAGACCAGCCCGCAGCAGCTTGATGTTGCACCTGAGACTACACACTGTATCCCAGCGCTGGTTGAAGTTGTGTACTTTGAGATTTGATATAAGGCTCTCGATATCGTCCATGTATGTCCTCATCAGTATAGTGTTTGTATCATTTTTAGAAAAATATTGTAGAGTCAGGTCTCGATCTCCTAAACGTAGATTTCCCATATCTCATAAGAGAAGTGAGTCCAAAACTGTTGCTGACAATATCCACCAATACTGGAGTGGGAAAGATGCATTGACGAAGGTGGCGGCATTGTGGAAAAGTTTTAAAAAAAAAAATATGTCATAAAATAAAATGGTACACAAACGATCTGCTAAGCGATCCCACAAACGATCTGCACATCGATCCCCAAAACGATCCCACAAACGTTCTGCTAAGCGATCCCACAAACGTTCTGCTAAGCAATCCCACAAACGTTCTGCTAAACTAAGCCCATACCAAAAATTTGTGAAGGCTCATATGGGCAAACCTGGAACTCGCGACATGGCTGCTGTTGCCAGAAAGTGGAAACACTGCTAACTTAAAAATGATGCTACTTAATAAAATCTGATGTTTTATAAACATGATCCATTACGGCGTGCGTGGACCCGAGTTTATAAACTACATTTCCGACATTCTGGCACTGGGACAGCTGAAACCCGAGTACGTCAATCTGCTCACGGAGGACGACAGCATGTCGATGTACGCCACAGCATTTACGAGTCCGGGTGCTGATCCAGACAATAATTACGAGCCACTTGAGTTTCTTGGCGACTCTACGCTCAACAAGATTATTGTGTGGTACCTTGCGCGCCGCTATCCCGAGCTGATGAACAAGGAAAACGTCAAGACGATGGCGCGACTCAAGATCAACATGGTGTCAAAGGTTACGTTTGCAAAATTCGGCCGCGATCTGCATACCGAGCCGTTTATTACGTCAACCGAAGACGAGTGGGCTACTATGCGTACAAAGCTTATGGAAGACACGCTGGAGGCGTTTATCGGGGCGATCGAGTACCAGATCGATGCCAAGATCAAGATGGGTGCGGGGTACGCCATCTGCTACAACATCATGAAGCCGATACTCGACGCGATGGACATTTCCATGCGACACGAAGACCTGTATGATTCCGTGACCCGTCTGAAGGAAGTGTTTGACGCGTTCCACCGAATCATCGGCAAGGTCGAGTACAAGACCGTGCAAGTTGACGACGGCAGACCCGAGCGCACATTTGTGTCAAAGGTTTTTTCCGTGACTCCAACCGGCAGATCAGAGATTTCCGAGGGCGTGGGCAAGTCGAGCAAGGCTGCGGAAATCGCCGCGGCCGAGACTGCAATTGCGTTCCTTGCAGCCAAGGGCTTTGTGCGCGTGCGAGGCAGCGTCAACACCGAGAACATCCCGCCCGAGGCGCGAGTCTCGACAAGACCCAAGGCAAACTACTTTGTCACACAGATTGAAGTGCGCGGCAAAACAGTGAGCGGTGTCGGGTACACCCAGGAAGACTCGCTCCAGCGAGCCGTGTACAACCTGCAGAAACACTAATTATTTCTACTTGGAATACGCCAAGTAAAAATGACTTTAAGTTCAGGGCAATATGTGTAGATTATGGAGTCTATTGACGTGTTTACGTACCAGTGGCAGTATGACGACGAGTGTATCAAGGTGTTTGGCATAACGGAAGACGGGCAGACGGTGTACGCCCGGATCAATGAGTTTACCCCGTACGTGTACATTGAGCTGCCGGAAAACATTGACTGGAGCCGGCATGTGAATGCACTGTGCGAGAAACTTGTCAGCACGCTGCGGTACAAGCCTGTGAAGAAAAGTCTGATGTACAAGCGCAAGCTGTACTATGCGCATGTTGATGCGTCAGGAAACCACCGCAAGTTCCCGTTCCTGTTCCTGGCGTTCGAGCGCAAGTCGCACACAAACCAGCTGCGGTGGCTGAAACCACTGACGATTCCGGGTGTTGGATCCAACATTGTGCTTAAAGTACACGAACAGGATGCGACGCCGATTCTGCAAATGACGTGTTTCTGCAAGATATCGCCTGTTGGCTGGATCACGCTCAGGGGTACACGTGTAGGCGACAACGAGCGCGAGTCAAGCTGTGACCTCGAATACAGCGTGCACTGGCGCAACGTTGCGCAAAGCACATCAGCGGCACTTGTCGATCCGCTGATACTGAGCTTTGACATCGAGTGCAACTCGTCGAATCCGAATGTGATGCCCAACAGCAGCAATCCCGAGGACAAGATATTCCAGATCAGTCTCTGTTTCAAAAACTCGAAACACGAGGAGCGCATCCTGCTCTCGCTTGGCACGCCAGACAGCAGCATTGTTGGGTGCAAAGTCGTGACATACGCGACTGAGTACAAACTGCTGGAGGGGTACGCGGAGATACTCCGCACACGCAAGCCGCAGGTCGTTGTCGGATACAATATCTTTGGATTTGACATCCCATACATGATAGGACGCGCAAAACAGTGCATGTGTCTGTCGACATTCGACCAGCAGGGATACCTTGTTGGCGCACATGCCCAGCAGCGCACAATCACATGGTCGTCGTCGGCATTTAAGGACCAGCACTTTGAGTTTCTTGACGTCGACGGAATTGTGTTTGTGGACTTGCTTCCGCTGGTTAAGCGCGACTACAAGCTCGAGAACTACAAGCTCAAGACGGTTGCCGAGCACCTGCTCAAGGACACGACAAAGGATCCGCTGACCCCGCAAGATATCTTCAAGTGCTACACGACGTTTACCCCAGAATCGCTTGGCATTGTCGGCAAGTACTGCGTGCAGGACTCAGTTGTCGTGTCAAAACTCAACGACGCGATGCAGGTGTGGCTTGGTCTCTGTGAAATGGCGATTACATGCAACGTGCCGATATTCACGCTGTACACCCAGGGCCAGCAGATCAAGGTGTATTCTCAGGTGTACCGGTACTGTATGGAGGCAAACATTGTTGTGGAAAAAGACGGCTATGTGGGCAACGACACGTACACCGGTGCGTATGTCGTCGATCCCGTGCCCGGTGTGTACGACATGGTCGTGCCGTTTGACTTTGCCTCGCTGTATCCCACCACGATTATTGCCTACAATATCGACTACAGCACGCTTGTGCCAAAGGACGCGGCGGTCCCCGACAGCGCGTGCCATGTCATCGAGTGGGAAGACCATGTCGGGTGCGAGCACGACGCGAAAAAGACGCCGAAAAGCATTTGCGCAAAACACCGATTCCGTTTCCTGCGCAACGGACTGGGCGTGATCCCCACAATCATCAAGAACTTGCTTGACGCACGCAAGCAGGTCAATCTCCAGATCAAGGAGCTGAAGAAACGCGGCGCGTCGCAGGTCGAAATCGATGTGCTCGACAAGCGCCAGCTGTCGTACAAGGTGTCGGCCAACTCGATGTACGGTGCGATGGGTGTGCAGCGCGGGTACCTGCCGTTCATGCCCGGCGCCATGTCGACAACGGCCATGGGACGCAAGTCGATTATGGCTGCTGCTAACTTTATACAAACAAAGTACGACGCCAAACTAGTGTACGGCGACACCGACAGCACCATGATTGTGTTTCCCGAAACCGACCCGGCTAAGCTGTGGGCGTTGTGCGAACAGGTCGAGCAGGACGTCTCGAGTCTCTTTCCGGCCCCGATGCGGCTTGCGTTCGAAGAAAAGATATACAAGCGGTTTTTTATTCTGACAAAGAAGCGCTACATGGCGCTTGAGTGTAACCGCACCGGCGAGCTGACCGGCAAGATCACGAAGAAGGGAATTCTGCTCGCACGCCGCGACAACAGCAAGGCCGTGCGCGACATATACGAAAAGACGATCATGCACGTGCTGTACAACACGACGCCCGACATCTACGGGCTTGTCGACTCTATTCTCGACATGTTCTGCCGCACACACAGCTCGCGCAACTTTGTCATCACCAAGTCGGTAGGTGATGTTGCGTCGTACAAGGTGCGTGATCTGCCGGAAGACGACCGCAAGCGCGGCAAGCGTTTTAGCGAACTGCAGTGTAATGAAGACACGTACGCGACAAAGTGTCTTCCAGCGCATATTCAGCTTGCCGAGCGCATGCGCCGGCGTGGTGTCCGCGTGGACGTCGGGTCGCGCATCGAGTACGTGATCACTTCAGCCGGCTTGCGGCTGAGCGACAAGGTCGAGGACATTGTGTACTTTGAGCGCTTTGCCTCGGTGCTGCAGATCGACTACCTCTACTACCTCAAGCTGCTTGTGAATCCGCTCGATCAGATTCTCGACATTGTCGGTACGGAAAAAAACATTATCGACAAGATGTACAAAATGGCGGCAACAAAGGCCAAGATTGTGGAACAAATAAAGTGCTTTGCACACTAATTATACTATACCTCGCAGGTATAGTATATATTACTCTGAGAAATTGTCCGATGTATGTTCGGACAGTGTTATGTCCGAGAGATTGTCAACGACGTTCGATATGTGTGCAATGTGTGCCATCGTCTGCTCAAAATTGCTGTCGAGTGACGCTATAAACGCGTCCAGCTCCTTGACAGCCTTGTCGATCTTAGCCGTCGATTCAAGAATGTTGTCAACAAATCGGCGCCCTTGGAGGGCGGTAGTTATCGGCTCGACCGGTGTCAGCTCCTCGGACATAAACAGCTTTCCAATAAGGAGCGGATTGCCTTCAATCTCATTCGCTGTCCACGGATTGCCTTTACCAGACACGCTCTTAGCGCATGCGTATCCAAATGTCAATACACCCCAAATAATAGTCTGTAGCAACATTTATATGTTAATGCTATAAACTATTTAAATTATATTTTGCGCATTTTTATGCCGATGTACAGTGAAACAAGTCCGATAATAAGAATCAGCGATATGGTCATCCACGTGTACATTGTCAAGTTGTCCGAGACCGGATCGAGAACCTTGTCCTCAAAGTCGTCAGTGGCAATGCGCTGCTTCACAATGTTTCCAATTGCGTCGCGCATCTCAACGCGATCGGGGTAGCAGAGCATGAATCCGCCCGACAACATGTTTTGCGGCTGGATAACGACCATGCGCTCAAACTGTGAGCGCTTGTTGTACGGGTACATCGCGATTCGAAAATACCCGCTGTCAAATCCCCACGAGTCGCCCCAGCTGTTGCGGCAGTACCAGTACGGCACCTGCACATCGTGTGTGCGTCCGTCCGGTAAGGGAATGTTGATAAGAGGCGACAGTCCCCACCCGACAACGACAATAGCATGCGACCCAACCCATTGCGGGCTTTGCGCCGGTGTCAGCCACTGGTTCGTCTCGTAGTCGTAGTTCTCAAAGTACACGCCGCCGGTCGCCGTGTAGTTCCCGGACATAAAGTTTTTGAAGACGTGGTAACCGCCGACGACGGGTCCGACCCGGAATATGTGCGACTTGATCAGTGGTGCGACGTCGTGGTTGTCGTTCTCCATCGAGACGACGGACGCATCCTTGACGTAGTACAGTGCACGGTTCTCGGCATTGCGTGTACACCCGCATGGCGGTATGAGACCATTGATGCGCTCGGTCTCTGTGCTGGGATTGAAATGCTGCGACCCCTTGCCGCTGCACACGCTGTCGTTGTTGCACCAGCTGTAGTCGACACAGCTGTCGGAGGCAACACCGCTTTCTGTAATGTTGTTGAGCAGCTCGGCTGGATTTCCGCCGCCGCACATGTATTGCGGATAGCACGACAGCGAGTATGTCGAGCTGATCTGTGGATTTTTCCTAACGATGCCAGACGTCACAAACAGGTCGCCGACAAGTCCGGCAACAGCGACAGCCCAGCACGACCCGCACAGACCCTGGTTCGGAACTTTGGTGAGCTGCGTCTTCTTTTTTTTTACGATTGCATCGTCGATATCGTATTCGTTGCGCCAGTCCCACTGTTCGGGCAGCGGCGATGCTGCGACAGTAAGATACTGCGTGTCGGAAAGATGTTTTGGCGGCAGTCGTGCCGAGAAACGAATATCGGTGTTGAGCGGCGGCACGACAAACGGCTGGGCGGTCTCAAACGTGCCTGGCCGGGGTTCGCGGACGTACTGCGACGGTGTCAGCCGCTTGAGTATTTCGTCGTAGCTTCCGCCAACGTTTAGCTGTTCCATTTATTTACTGCAGTTTACTTTTTAACAAAAAGTAAAATTGTTAGTTGTATGCGTACCGGACCCCGAGCGAGGGTGCGCCCGAGTTGTACTTGCGCGGACACGCGTTGCAGTATGTCTCCACGGGCAACTTGCTTGGCGCAGCGCGCAGCACGCCTCGGTCAAGCGCGCTCTTGCTGTAGAGCTGGCCGCCACCGAGCACGTTTGGGACAACTGGTGCATTGGACTTGTGCAGACGGGGCTGCCAGTGTGTTGCGAGTGTTTCTTGCGGCTTGAATGGAGGAGGTCCGGGGTTCATCGGATCGGACCACGAAAAGTTTTTGTCGATATCGTATCCCTGCGTTTCGCGTCGGTACGAGTCTGGGTAAGATCGTGTCACGGTGTCTGTGTCGGTTGACTGCGCAACAGGACAGAATATTTTCTGCATGTTTTTGTCGGTTTCCGACCGCCAGTCCATCCACACGCCGCATATTGGGTATGCCTGACTCATTTTACTTTACTTTTAAAAAATATTTTCGCATAAATAAACATGGCAAACGTATCGCTACAAGGATCCATCCGCGGGTGTCGTGTCGACTCCGGATGGGCATCGCGCATCCAGTCTGACCGATTTGAAAATCCCTCGCTGATGATGTGCCCCGTCTGGAACGGCTCTGACACATACGGACGACAGGTCTGCCCCGACTCTTACAACACCAAGAACGCAGGCTGTAACAGCCCGGCCGACCGTGTGTACGTCGAGAACGTGCTCAGACCACAATACATTGAATACATCACACTCGACGCCCAAGGCTACACCGGCAACATGTTCGAGGAAGGATCTGCGCAAAAGGCCACCGACATCTACAATCTGCGCAAGGTGACCGGAAGCACCGGCGTCAACTACGGATCAAAAATCCAGTCAACCTGCTCCAACTACGGGTACGACGATGCACAGGCACAGATTGCAATGGCCACCGCCAAGCGCGCCAACAACCAGTTCTACAACGCTGCACGGTCGTTCAACTCCCGTGTTGGTGGCGGCAACTCTGATCCGCTCGCACACGCCCGCTACGCCGGCTTTTCTGTATAGATTATGTAAACTGTTAGAGCCGGCTTAAATATATACAAGGTTCTTGTAATGGACGGATTCCCACACGATCTCACACCAGGCAACCGCAGCGGACTGCTTGCCATGCAGTACAACCACGCACTTGCTCTGCTCCGGCGGGATGTGTTTGAGACTGTCGTGTCCAACAACGTGGACAACTTCTATGACCTGTCGTCGTTCAAGTACCACACGCATGTGAATTTTAAGGCTATGGTTGCACAGGTGCGTACCGAACTCGAGAATCTTGGCTGGAAAACCAAGCTGGCCTACGGCGAGACGGCGCTGTTTGTCTTTGACGGTGTGCCTCCCGCAAATGCCTGGTAACAAAATACAATTTTTGCCATACAATAAAGTATGGCAAGAAGTCGTTCTCCGCGTTCTGCCAAGCGCAGAACACCCCGACGCAGCAGATCGCAGTCGCCTGTCCGTATTCCACTGACCAAGGGATCACTCGGCGAGTACGGATACGCACACATCACAGAAATGTCACCAGCTGCCCGCCACCGCGCACTGGCAGCAGCAATATACGACGAGAATCCTCTGTCGGTGTTCCGCAAACTCAACGCACTGTTTGTTATGAACAGGAACAGGCACCCAGAGACCGCTGCTGTATTTGAGGCCGATAGGGACTGGGTGAAGCGCACGTACATGGAGTAGCATAAATACTCAAATAAAAAGATCGGTAAGATAAAGATGTTGCTGACTGCTCAGATAAAAAGTCAAATCGCAAATGCGCGACGTGCTGGCAAGCGCATCAATATAATTCTCGATCTCGACAACACGCTTATCAGCTCTGTGCCGTACCGCCGCATATCAAACACGACAAACTCGTACCGAACGCTTAATCTGCGACATCATGTGTTTGAGAACAGCTACGTCATATACGAGCGCCCTGGTGTGCAAAGCTTTCTCGACTTTCTGTTCAAACACTTTGACGTGTCCGTGTGGTCGGCAGCCACAAAGGAGTATGTAATGTTTATTGTCGACAACATTGTTTGTGCAAAACGCGGCCGGCGCCTGAAGATGGTGCTGCACTCGGAGCACTGCGACATGTCGCGCAAGATCAATCCCAGTACGCCAAAAGACATGCGCTTCCTGTGGCACAACCCACGGATCTACGGATTTACGCCCGAAAACACGTTTATAATCGACGATCTCCCAGCCGTCTATGTCGCACAGCCGCATAACTGTATTGCGGTCCCGGCATTTGACGTTGAGCGCAACGTCGCTGGCGCGACAGACAGCGTGCTACCCAAGCTGCTTGCCGAGTTTGCATCGATACACTAGCTTCTATTTTCTCTCATCTGAGAGGAAATAATTTGTTACAGCGGGAGCAGGCCGTAGTCGTGGAACTCTGCAACGTCCACCAGATCGGTGTACTGCTGCAGAAAAGACGGAGACAGGTTCTGGAAGTACGGCCCGTCAACCCAGTCGAACTTGTGTGCGTTGGCTGCAATAAACGTCTCGCCGAGTTTCTGAAACCGCGAGAGGTAGTGCCAGATGTCGGGACACTCAGCCTCCATCCGGGGTAGATACGCAAGTATCTCGTCTTCGCGCAATCTTGCATGCAGACACACGCTGGGCCACGGGATGGCAACATCCGCAGATACCAGCTGCGAGACATCAACATCCGGATGTGATTCAATGTACACGGGCCAGCTGACCTTGTCTTTGTACGCAAGCGCAACATCCAGCGGCACACACTGGGACGCAATGTCCCAGACCAGATACTGCGCATACTTGCTGTACTGTTCGCGCGAGAGCGCGAGTGACGAGACGTACGTCCAGTTGATAAAACAGTACTGGTGTGGCTGAATGTCGGGCATGTCGCCCGCATCGGGCAGTGTACTTGTTTCCACGCTGTCGTCAGGTGGTTGCAGGGTCTGTGGGACGACCCCGCTGAGATCGGAGAAGTATTCAAGCACGTTGTCGATTTGGCTGAGAGATGTGTACATGATTACACCGCCTGGTATTATCAGGTGTTTCATTTTTCAAATCGGTGATTTGAAATAATTATGCGAGCCGTGCGCTGAGCGACGCAATCTGCGAGTCCTTCAGGTCCTGGTGCAGCTTGATGGCGTCGATGTCGAGTTCGTCGATGTGTTGCAAAATAAACCTGTACGACATCTGCTGGAAGTGTGCAACGAGCTTCTTGTCGAGCCTGTTCCAGAACCGCGCCATGAACTGCTCGCTAAGCGTCTGGTGCTTGCAGAGCGACTTCCACAGTCGGCGCGACGTGCGCCGCGAGTGTGTGTCAAGGCGGTACAGGTTCTGCACGATCTCGCTTTCGGACAGACGCTGCGTCTTGAGCACATCGTTCCAGTCGAGCGTAACATCTCTGAGTTTGGAGATGTCTATGGTGTGCGTGTGCAGGAAGACGCGCCAGTCAACACACTCCTTGAACTGCAAGGCAGTGTCAATGTCGATGTTGACGGATGCGATTTTCCAGTTGATAAAGGACTTGTACTTTGTGTAGTCCTCCCTGTCGAGCACAAGATTTGAAAAGTAGCTCCAGTTGACAAGCTGCATGTCAACTGCCGACAGAGTGTCGATTGCTGTCACTAGATTCGCGGTTTCGCGCGAGTCCCATGACTTTGCACCACTGTCGGGTGGTGGACCCGCAGCTGGCTCGGGTGCGCAAAATGGTGTGGGATTCCACTTGGGTGCGTCAAATGTAAATGCCTTGGGCGTGGTAGTCGAGGAAAACACAGATCCTGTTGAAAACATGAGACTGATATGACATTACTTACCTGCTTTTAAGTAAGTAATATAATTAAAGCTTGCGCATGACGACTACATTGTAGAGACTTGACACCTCCATCTCATCCGCCGCGAGATCGCGCACATGCATCTTTGCAGCCACGTTGGCAAACTGCTGCCGGTTGTTGCGCGCAAACTCTGTAAACGGTGCAATGGTTTCCACTACAAGACCGTGCTCTTCAGCGATTCGCGTGAGAACGTCGGTGTCTACGAGATACTCAGGACACTGCACAACAGAGTCTGATAGCGTGAATGTGTACTTTGCACCAAACTGCCTGTCGAGATCCGCGTCTTCAAATTTGACAGCGTAGTACGGATTTCCAAACTCAAGCGAACTCATGGCGCGTCTGCGCAGCTCCGTTGCGTCTGGCACTGTTGCAATAAAGACGCCGCCGGATTTGAGATGCGATGCAACGTTCGATATGGCGGTGCGAGCATGCTCTTCTGTGTCGAATGCGTAGTGCAGACTGAACTGGCACGACACCACGTCGTAGACGTGGTTGAGAACAAGCGGGGTTGTGTATGCGTTTGCGTGGATCCACTCGGCGGTAAATTTACACCACGGCATCGACGCAAGACGCACTTTGGCGTCCTCCAGGGATTTTGCCGAAACGTCTACCGAGGTGAGAAGCCGGATCTTGCGCTGGCACCACTTGCCGAGATCGCCGCCGCGGCCGCTGCCCAGATCGAGCACGGCGTCGCCGGGATTTGCATGGAGCGAGATGAGCACAGCCTTGACCCAGTTGTTGAAGTTGCGTATTGCCAGGATGCTTGACTCGCTGCGGTCTTTTGGCACAAGGGTGTCGTAGTGTGCGGCCACAACGTCGGACGGCGTCGTCTTGAGTATTCTTGACACCGTTCGACACACGCTGTCAGACGTGTCGACTACTCCGACGGAATAGTACGTCCCGCCAATTACATACGATAGCATTATTGTTGCTGCATAGGTTGTTGTTGTGGAAATTATAAGTTTGCCGCCGTACATATCGTACACGGCAATATTCTTCTCAATCTTGTGTGCAATATCAAGTAGCGATCGAGGAAGGACACTAACCTCCTTTTGTCGGTCTATCTGTCGCTTGAGCTGGAATCCGATCGTTGCCGAGTATGCAACTGCCTCCTGCAGCGTATTGTCTGTTCCTGCTGATGATGCAACACACGTGTACTCTGTGTCGAGTGCCACATACTCGCCCTCGAACGGGCGCAGCGCATGGAATCGGCGGGATATAACACGTAACACATCAGCCATCTCGTTTTCTGTTATTGGCGCATTGATGTCTTCCCAAATGTCGTCTGCTATCGTGGTGAAGTTGGGCGTGGTCTTGTCCGCCCGCACGCGGTGAGGCACAAACGTGTCGCCAACCCACTTGCACTCGACAATGCGGCCGCCGCTTCCTATGATATTTTTTCCTGCTTCAGACACTTTCTGAATCTGCGGATAGTGTCTGAACGGCACAGGCCCCGACCGATCCTGCACAAAAAGGTTGTACTTGGCATACCGCCCGGACGTGTCAACCAGAATAAGAAAATCAATTGTCAGCAGGTCTATCGGCTTGTACTTGAGTGTGTGTTTGTTGTAGTAGGGGCTGTCGCGCGGAGCAAACACCACGCCGTCAAGCGTGCGTTTTGGGTCCGAGACGTAGTTTTGGAAGAGCGTGTACAGCACCGCGCCGTAGCCGACCTCGGCAAGCTCGATCTGTGGTGCATACTCGGCATGCGTCTGCTCAAGAAGCAGCGTGCGGTAAGTGCGCGGTGTCGAGCGGATATCTCGCCCGTTTATAAACAGAAGATCGTACGCAATGTACCTGTTGTTGTCGTCAAAAAACTCGCCGTCAAACACGGTGTTGTCGGGGACGCGCGAGACATCGGCCGCAGCCCGCAGCCGTGTCGTCTTGTTGAAGAGGTATCCTGTCCCGCTATACACATACAACAGCATGCGTGTTCCGTCCCACTTGGGCGTGATCACATAGTCGGCAAGACTGTCAAAGTACTTGCGCTTCATGTTGATCGCGTTGTTAAACGCAAGCTCCCTCTTCTTGTCAATGCGCATCAGGGCATTGAAATTCGCAAGCACATCGCCGCCAACTTGTGTTGAGGATGTCTGGACCAGCTTTATCGGCGCAAAGAGTTCGGCCATGCTCTGTTTTATCGCCGGATACTCGATCTCCACCTCGAATATGTTATTGTTGACAATTGTCAGGTCAACCGTGTAATCACGAAACCTGAACGAGTACCGGTCGCGGTTTCTCTGCTCGACGCGCCTAGCCGAAGGTGGAATGCTGTTTACAACCTTTTCGGTCGCTAGCGCAAATCTACCGATCCCGTCGACCATCACCGGTTTCTGCACTGACTGTTTCTGCTGTAGCAGAACAGTGCGTGTGGGCGACACTGTGCGGATCTCGCGGTATCCGTCCGTGTACAAGTGAACGGTTGACTGCTCGCGGACGTACTTGCTCATCGACTGAAGCTTTCGGAAAATGCCGTCGAACTGGGTCTGCGACACGCCAGGCACAAACCGGTTGTCGACAAGGTGTCCAAGGCGGAATTCAAATTCCGCGTCCGGTGTCTGGATATACCGGGCATGCAGTGTGGAAATCGAATTCAAGACGGAACCGTCGACGCTTATTGACATTTTACTTATGATGTATATTATTATAACGCCGCGACCATAAATCATTTTTACTTTTCTCGGGGCTAATAAATGAGCTGCACGCCACAAACATACACTGCGCTCTCAAAAGACATATACGCAGGCGACTGTGCCGTAGACAGGTGCTCGGGTGTTTCCGGATGCTCAAACACCGTGTGCCAGAACCCGCGGATGTTTGCACAGACACGAGCAGGTATTCTCAATCCCCAGGCGTACAAACCCGCCGAGGGATTTATGACGTGCAACGACGGCGAATGCGGAAGGTACACGACAAGAGACGCGCGCCTTGTTGACAGTGCGCGCGCAATGCAGACGTACCTCGACGCTGTGCCGTACGACGGGTATGTGTACATGGACGACGTGTACAACCCCAAATACGTGCCGCCCGGCTACAATCGCCAGTACACGGGCTACGCCGACATCGTCGGCGGCCAGGTCCGGTACTACATCGATCCACTGGTCGCGCCCGCATTTCGCAACCAGATCTACAACCTCGATGGGACTACAGAAATCGACGTCTTCACAACACCGATGGGCAAGGTCGAACCGATGTTCTATCTGCGACCAACACAGGGCACACACAACAACATGAGCAAGGACACATTTGCCCGCGACCAACTCTTTTTCCGCAACGACATCACCGCGCGGCAGCAGCGCGGACACAACAAGCAGCGCTACGAGGCGATCAAGTAATTAGTATCAGTATGCAATACTAATTATGTAATAATGTGCACGGAGCCGGCATTTCCGATCGCCCCGATGACGGCCTGGCTCGTGTCGCTCGCAACCGCCGTCGAGTAGCCGAGCACGGTGCTGGTGGTGCCAATGATCTTAGAGCGCAGTGTCCACACGCCGACAGTGCGTGTAAATATAAACACCGCGCCGCTTGTCCCGTTGTACTTTGGCGCACCCACGACCATCGTGTTTCCATCAGCAGACAGATCGACCGAGTAGCCGACGCCAAACAGGTTGTTTATTATATTTTCCTTGTCAAAGTTCGGGTCGGGGCGCACAGCGTACCGGCCGTGGGTAACAGGCGACGTAAACACGCATATCCGCCCGTGCGTGTCGTCCGACCCGACAACGACAGTTGTGCCAGCAAAATCAGTGGCGACCGATACCGCACATGTGATGCCAGTGTCCGACAGCTGGTGGCGCATCGGGCGGCCCGGTGTGCCGATATTGTATATCACTGCCGTGTGTTTTTCCGACACAGTCGCAACGATGTGCCCATTTCCGCTCAGGGCCACGCGTTTGCCAAACACGCTGTCGCCCGGCTCTTCAAGATCGGTCACGTGTGTCCACTCCGACACGTTCTTCTCTACCGAGTACGCATATACTCTGATACACTGCGGGGACCCAAGCACGAGTGTCCCTCCGTTGCTGGATATATCGGCGTCGGTGCATGCGTCCTCGATGATGTGGCACAGTGCCCACTGAGCATTCTTCTTTTCAAACAACAAAAATATGTCGTCGCCCTCGGTATTCTTGCTGTTGAATCCGATAACGGTGCCGAGCGCGTTCATAACACACGTTCGGCCTTCCTCTTTGCGAACACCGGCAGAGCCGCCCGCTAGGACCTGTGCCAGCTCTAACACAGCGTTTTTCTTTGCGTACACAAAGACACATCCCGCACCGGCGCCCGACTCCGGACTGCCGACAGCGACAACAGATCCGTCGCTGCTGCACGCAACATCGTACCCAAACCCGATTGTCGTGTTGCTTGGGGGGATCAGCGTCTGCGTGACCTTTTCTGGGTAGAACGAGTACGTCAGCGAGTTCCACCCGAACACATTCCATCGCCCGTTGTAAAACACGAGTGTCTTGTCCACATCGGGGTATGCAAGCGTGAACGTGCCCGCCAACGTGTGCACAACAACCGACATGCCGTCGACGGCTGCAAGTGCGAGGCGCGTCTCGTCGCCGTCTTTTCCTGGCGCGACCGTTACTTCAAGCGACTTTGTTTCGTTATGGAGAAGAACCATCCTGCCAGTGATAACCCCGTTCTCGTACACGTGAACCGTCGTCGGTGTGTGCGGCTGCATTATAGGCGCCGACGGTGGAACAACTCTGACACTCGGCACATGGCCGTTGTTCGACAGCACTGCAGGCACAAGATCCAGCGTGCTGCCGCACCGCGACGGCGTCGACATGTACCGGGGGAGTTTATCCGTAGACGGCGAGATTTTGAACGTCATTTGCATGTTGTGGCCGATATTTATAGTAGTTTTGTTGTGCAAATACTATAAACAGAGACTGGGTTCGAGTCTTATTTTTCTAAAGTGGATACACATAAACATCGGATTGTACATTAGGCACACTTTCTTGTAGCAAACATGGTGCAGTTGCCGCTGCCGGCGCCGGGATATGCCATGCCGACGTTGAAGTAGTTTCCGCAGAGCGGTCCCTGGGCGTCGTGCTGCAGCGTGTTGTAGCCGGGCGCGGAGAATTGGGGGATGACTTGCACCGCCATGCTGGGGATGCCGGGATTGTAGGGCCCAGAGCTGTACATTGGCAGGCCGTACATGGCAGACGTGGCATCGTAGTTGTAGCTTGAGAGGTTGGAGTACGAGCAGTTGCCAGCTCCGTTGATTTGGCGGTTGGTATACTCAGACGACATTTATTTTAGAGAAAAATAAATTTCAATGAAATTATCTAAAAATCAAACTTGCGCTGGCGCATGTACACGATGAGCGCAATAACTGCAATAAGTAGCGAGACAATTGCGACCCAGACAACGGGGTTCTTGTGCCACGGGACGCTGTGCTCGTAGATCGGCGGCGTGACAATAGGTGGCTGGTTCCCCTCCTCTTCTTCGAATATGGGTGGTGTTGGTTCTGCGTCCTCGTCGTTGAAGTTTTGTTGCTGCATGTAATTAGCCATTTATCTCTGGTAGAAATTATTTTTTGTTTTGTTTGTTGTATATCATATACGCAACAACAACGATCGCAATGACGGCAATCCCGATGATCCAGTAGTAGTACTTGGAGAACCACAAGTCGTTGTCGGCGTAGTTTTCGGCCGGCGCCATTTTGGCTTGTTGAATTGCAGCAGAGCTGACGCGCACAGGTCCCTTCTCGGTCTTGAAGTACATTTATTGTAATAAGAAAAATATTTTCCAAAACAAATGGCGGACGAGTTATTCAATCTGTCTGACATCGATATCGGAGGGACCATCTCGCGCGTCAAGTCGAACTTTGTGTCGAGCTGCGGCGACTACATCAGCACCGAGTTCTCGTTCGGCAACGTGTGCCGCTCAAAGCCCGCACAGTTTATCATCCCGCTGTTAATTATTGTTGCAAGCGTTATGATTCTGCGGCCGGCGTGGGCCGTCGACAAGCAGACTCAAAAGTACAAGTTCGCCAAGATCGGGATTATGTCGCTGCTGATCTACATCGTGGCCCTCTTCGCGTTCATGGGCGCATACGGCTACTTTGTCAAATCAGCGTAATTATAACTGTCGACAGTTATAATTTAGTTGTAGAGCAGTTTGCACAGGAATATCGGGTTGAGCTTTGACAGCTCGTACAGAAAATACCTGGTCAACTCAAGACGGCCAGACTCCGTGTCGTCAATCCTGCCGTGCCGGCGGTACGCGTTTTTGAGCAGCAGATGCTCAGTCGTTGGCAAATACTCAAAGTGATTGCGGACGTAGCGGTCTATAAACAGAGCACACAGCCGCTCGGCAACCCGTCGGATGTTTTGCTCGATCTCGCCAAACATCGGCTCGTACATCCAGTACAGTTTCATGAACGGCGCATACATCTCCACATCGGCCCTTATTTCCAGATAGCGGAATGCTAGAGACGGGTTGTTTCCGCGCACGTCCCGCATTTGCGCGTACTCGGCATTGAGGATCTTGACTTCGTGCATTCCCTTCCGCAGTATGACTCCGATCGACCACATCGGATCGGTATTGCGCACTACAGACAGGATATGTTCGACACGATCGGCCGATTCCGGGATCTCAAGCGCCCGCTGTTTCCGGATGCCGATTTCAGCATCTACAAGGCCCGTGTTGTCGAACGTGGCACTGTGGTACAGCTCGTTGTACGGTCCTGCAAGACAGACCATGCGATTATGCTCAGAGGTTCGCAGGAAGAACATGTACAGCCTGGTTTTGTCAAGCGTTTCCAGGAAATCCGGGTATATGAGGCCGTACCCGGTCATAAGCGCATCGACAAACAACTGGCCAAACGACTTGGTTGACGACCAGCGGCTCTTGAATGCGTCGAGTTTTCTGTGTGTGCACAGGATCCACTTCCCGTTGTAGTGGAACAGTCTCAGCGACGTGCCTTCGTGTGCACTGTACACCGCGTAGTCCGATGTGTCGTATTCGGGCATTTCGTCGACAAACTCGTCAATGTACCCAAATGTTTTCCACAAAATATTCTTGGTGCCCTGCTCCACAATAACACCGCGACACTGTTTTACGTCACTGGGACTGCTGTTGCTGCATTCTGTGTACGAGTACAGCTCGAGTCCGTTTTCTGCAGATGTCTTGACGATATATGGCGAATTAAAAATATCCATTCTACGTATGGCACAGCTCCCTTTATCTCACGTTAACTGTAATCGTAGGGTAGTAGCAGGTCATTTGTAAACAGGACAACACCGTTCTTGCACACTTTGTCGTGGTCAAACACATGCACGGAATCGTTGAGCGTTATCTGTCCGCCGACGTTGTACATCTCGATCCTGTCGTACGACTTGTGCGGTACAAGCGCCGCGTAGTTCATTGTAGCAAGGAGCCAGTACTCGATCCGGGTCTTCAGAATGCTGTAGCGCACAATCCGGTTCGCGAGCTCCTGGTTGATGTTTTTGAAAAAACTCACCGAATATAATTTCTCCAGCTCCGAGTTGAGTGGCACAAACACCGTCGAGTCAAACATCGGGCCGTCAAGCAGCCAGGCAAGGTTCGCGCGGTCTACGATATACGCAAAGATTGACGTTTCGGGATTGCTGTAGAGGAACTCCATCACGCTTCCCTCATTCACAGCCGGACGCGGCGTTTCCTCCGGGTAGAAGACCCGCATGTTTCCAGGCGTGTTGTATCCAAAGACCGAGGCCATTTGTTAATATAAAGATATTTTAGCGGACAATAAATGTTTGCAATCCGTAAACAAAACAAAAACCTGTCCAAGAACCGCCGGCAGCTGATTCACGACTTTACCGAAAAGGAGGAACACACAAAGGCTGACATCCGAGTCCTCCGCCGTGCACTGACACACGACCCGCGAGACTCGCACTAATTCTGTTACCTATGGTAATAGAATCATAATTCTTCTGGTATCGTGTCGAGGACTGGGAGAACGTTTACCTGGACAATGGACTCTGTCGGTTCGATGTTCTTTTCTGTCTGTGTCGGATTGAAAAACATAAGACTGACCACTAAACTGCTTTCGCCGATCCTGTAGACAACCAGGTCGGGACACATCGACACGATGCTCGACTTGAACATCCGCGGCGTGGCTACATCGATGATGTACATCTCCCACTCGAACGGCCCAAGCGTGATTCCGATCTTGGGAAATACGGTATACACGCTCTTGCTAAAGTTCTTTATCCACGGATGCAGGATCTTCATACAGCATTTGTGTATTGTTTTAAGCAATTCGTGTCTGGCGATTTCCGGGTTTCATGTATCCTACACCGGAAACGATCTTCTGCGTGTCCGGGTGTATAAACTCGGGCCGCATCTGGGGACGGCCCTCGTACTCGTCAAACTGCAGTCTGCGCTTAATAACCGTGGTTTCTGGGTTGTGCTGTGTTGCCGTCTTCATGGCACTGAGGTTCGTGTACCCGACACCGTTCGGTCTGTTGTTTGAGAGAACGACTTTCGTGTTTGTGTGTGCACCATCGTCTGTGCCGTCGCCAAACTCGATCTTGGTAAACCCGCGCGGATTCGAGCGCATGTTGCTGTGCAGTGTGTGCTTTGTGCGGCTCTCGCCGTCCATCGTTACAAGCTTTTCGCGCTTGAGGAACTTGGTCGGCTCAATGCTGCCCTGGACGGTGTTCTTGTTGTTTTTTGCGTTTGTGCCACATGCAATAAGTTTTGTAAAATCAGAAAATCCCGGATTGGCTTTGGCAAACGTATGCGCGCGTGGCAGGCGGGACAGCGGCAGGAGATCAGCCGGCGCCACGATCGGCGCACGGTATGCGCCGCCGTCCATGATACGGTATGGCAGATACGCCTGTGCCTGTCGCGAGGCATACGACGTGCCGCGCGCTCCGTTATTCGCAAAGTTGTTGTACGACACCTCGACCATGGGATTTGTGCCGCGGGCATACACGCGAATCGACTCCGAGACCCGGTCAGCGCTGCCGTCTACAAGACTGTTGAGCGTGTTGTCCTCGCCAACCTTGGTAATTCTGCGCGTGACAATCGACTTTGGCGGGTCGCGCAGAATATTTACACCCTCGACCGATGGAAGCGTGACGTGTGTCCATTTAGGTGTCTGGAACGCCATGTAATTTACTTCCCGCAATAAAATACTTTGAAAAAAATATATTGGAGACTATAAAACAATGAAACAAGGAGCACTGTACACATCTCTCTTTTTTACAGTCGTTGCTGTCGTTGCCGCCATCATACTCGTTGTGCAAAAACGCAAACAGGTGAAGGAAGGATTTGCCGGGCTCGGCGTCTCGTTCAAGGTCAAGGCCGACCGCGAGTTTGTCGACAACAAAGGCTACTTCTACACCATACCGCCCAATCTGCAAGCGGCACTCGCACCCCGCATCTCGGGTACTGCGAGCTACGGACCATGGCTCAACACCAAGATGCCCGCACGCAACATGCAGGGCGTGCCAGTCAATCCACTGACGTTCCAGAACACGATCAAAAAGTGCGACAACGGCGTCAACGTCTACAACTCAAACATGCAGATGAAAGGGTCGAACCAAAAGTCGGGCTGCGGTGCTGGCTGCGGCTCGAAGGAAGGGTTTGATACCGTGCCTCCAAACTACATGGCCGGAAACTACAACCAGGCCGACGACGGACTCAAGATGCGCGACAACATCATTGTCAACGACATGCTGCCCGAAATGGCGTCTGAGGCCGCAACTGCTGTGTCGCAGCCTATTGTCTACGACAGATACATCTATGCCAACCAGCGCAGCAGACTGTACGGGCTTGGTGATCCTATCCGCGGCGATCTGCCGATTGTGCCATACAACGGCGACTGGTTCAGACCGAGCGTGCAACCCAACATTGACCTGCGCGACGGCGCCATGATGGTCATGGCCGGTCAAGACAACGCCACAGCCCGCAACACAATGGCGCTCATGCGCGCAGCCAGCGGAGACACCATGGGCACCTTTGCCGGCGCACCCGTCATGGCCGCGCAAACCAACGTCGGATACGGTGCAAGCGGTGCCGACGTGATTGCAACAGCCTTTCCATAATTTTTATTGCAAACACAATATTTTGGAAAAAAAATATTGTGCATTTATTAAATGTCAATAGTCCCTCTCCCATTCAAGGTCTCTAAAGAGGCAAGTTTCAACAACCTGTTTTCGAATAACATTAGCGCAGTAAATGCCGACATTCAGAATATTGAGATTGACAATGCTTCGTTTGATAGTATCAACATTAATCCTGGAGGATCTTACAAAATCAATGATCAACACATACTCTCAAGCAACACCGGCGAAACCTCCGTCGCATTGACTCCTAGCACTGTGCCTACAAACCAAGGCATTAATGCTATCGCAATAGGATACGATGCAGGAACTATTGTACAGAATAGATATAGTGTTGCAATTGGGTGGAATGCCGGCAATGATACTCAGGATGAGTACAGTGTTGCAATTGGATCAGGAGCTGGACAAACTACGCAAAGCTCCTACGCTGTCGCTGTCGGTGTGTCTGCCGGTATAACATCGCAGGGACAATACTGTACTGCTGTCGGAACATCTGCCGGAGAAACGTCACAAGGGACTCGATCTGTTGCCGTCGGGTATGTGGCTGGAGAAACTTCTCAGGCATCCAATGCAACTGCAGTTGGTGGAGGAGCAGGTCAAACATCACAGGGACAATATGCAGTAGCTGTCGGGTTTACCGCCGGTCAAGCAACACAGGGGACTCGATCGGTTGCCGTTGGATATATAGCTGGAGAAACGTCACAGGGATCTAACTCTGTTGCAGTAGGTGCTGGTGCCGGTCAAACTACGCAGGGACAATCCTCTGTAGCTGTTGGGTTTTCAGCAGGTGAAACTTCCCAAGGCATAAATAGTGTAGCTGTAGGATACCAAGCTGGAAAAGCAAGTTTTGGTGCCAACTCTGTGGCCGTAGGATATAACGCTGCAGTTGCAGGAGCTAACGACTACAATGTTATTATTGGAGCAGGCGCAGCACCTGTATCTACAGGAAATGACACAATTCTTATAGGAGCAGATGCTACCGCACCAAATTTTCAAGGATGTATTGTTATTGGAAGTCAAGCAGCTGCAACAGCAAACAACCAACTTGTCATGGGCAGTTCTATAGTTCCACTGTCCACTGCTGCAAGTGCCGGTGCCGTCTCAACATATTTGAACGTTGTGATCAACGGTACAAACTACAAGCTTGCACTTCTAAGTCCATAAATATCTACTTTCTCAAAGTAGATATTAATTTGTATCGTCCGTGTCGTCTGTCGACACCTGCAGCTCGGACAATTCTTCGGCAATTTCGTCGTCAAGTGCCACAACATCGCCGTCAGACGAAATGAGCTCCTCGAACGGTACTTCCTGCACCCTTGCGTCAACAATTTCGCACATGCTGTCCGTACAGATGTTTGTGGCAAAAACAACAGCGTTGCGACGCTGCGGGAAGTAATTCACAGGCGGATGGTCGACTATGACGGGCGCATTGTCTCTGGACGCAAGACTGAGAATTGTTTCCTGCATTTTGTGCACAGTCTCCTCAAGTGCCGCAACGCGCTGCTCAAGGCGCTGCTTCTGCCGAAAGAAGAAGAACACAATGCCAAACACCACTACGACCTCCGTTGCGACGTGGGCCAAGAATCGTTTGTCTGCCATTTACAAAAACGCATTCATCTTTAAAATAACATAAATAGAGACCCGAAAACATAAATGTCGTCACTAACAGCACCGTGGGACCGCTCAACGGACAGTGCCGAGTATACTCCCAAGCAAGTAACTCTTACCGAGCCCGAAGTCACCGCTGCAATGTCCGAGCTGTGTGTTCGAGACTTTGTGGAAAAGTTTCCCCGTGTCGAAAAGTTCTACGCCGACCCTGTCATCCAGAACCAGGTGTTCTGTCTACACAGCTTTGTGCCTACCAAGGGTGCAACACCCGACAAGCACGGTGTCTACGGGTTTATCAAGTGCCGCGGAACGTTTGCCACCCAGCGCGAGGCCGACGAGCGCGCCGAGTTCCTGATCCGCAACGTCGACTCGTTCCACGACGTGTTTACATCGTACTGCGGGCGCCCATTCCCCGCTACAGTCGACAAGAAGTACGCCCAGGAGACAAACGAGGTCGACATCAAGAATCAGATCGTCAAGGCTGTCAGTGAAGACATTAAAGAAAAAGTTATTAAAGATAAGCAGGCCAAAGACGAGATTTTTGAGCGCGAGCAGAAACTGCTGCAGGACAGCAAGAAGGCCGAGAAGGGCGAGCAGGTCGAGACTCCGATGGAGCGCTATGTGACACTGCATGTCAAGCGCGCAAATCTGGTGCACGTCTACCTCGAAACCCAGAAGAACCTCGAGAAAGTCAAGAAGTCGCTGCTCGAAGCCCGCGAAGAGATCAAGGAGATGGACGCATCCAATCCCGAGTTCCAGCAGGACTACATGGAGCGCTACGAGTCGGCGCGCAAGGAGGTCGGATTCGACTCTGTCAAGATGGACGGCACGTACCTGCAGTACATGGGACTCAACGACGAGGAGCTGCTCGGGTTCTAAATATATTCCATTTTAGAAATAAATGGAATATGGATCAAACTAATTTCAAGTTCTCCATCGCTGATGCCATGAACAGCGTGTTCTCAAACACAACACGCTCAAGCTCTATAGTTGTCTGTCTAATAAGAATGTCGACAGCCTGGATTTTTTTCTCGATCGTCTGAATGTTTATTTTTGAAGTCTCAATGGTGCGTGCCATTACAGACCGCAGGCCTGCATCCGCGGTGGTTTTTGCCTTGTTTACAAGTGTCTCAAGGTCGATTTGAGCCTGTGTCAGCAGCTTCCTCAGGTGCCCAAGTTGCTGGCCGTATTTGCTGCGTGTAATGTCGAGCTCGCGGATCAGGGTAAGGTGCTGCTCAAGGTTGCTGGCAAACTGTACACACGTCTGCTTGTACGTGGAAAACCCGGCACGCATACGGGACACCAGTTTTGTCTCAAAGTCAGGCACAAGATTAAAACCGTCGATAATGTCGTTGATGCTAATGGCAGAGTACCACCGTGTGTTTCCCTGGATGTCTGGACATGTATACACTTCGACACCGGTCCCAGCATACCCAAAATATCCAGCACACAGCATGCATATATGTATCTTGCCAGCAAATGAAGCAAGTCGGGCAAGCTGCGAAACAAAGCGGCGCCCCGACTTGTCGGTAGGCACAATCGCCGTGTACCGATTTGTCTCGCAGCCGTAGTTTATTGCAGGCTCGGATGGTTGGATCTCGGGATTCTCGGGTGGTTTAGTAAACAGTTTTACAGCCTGCAGTCTAGCTATGTCAAACGCAAGCGGTGGACACACAACAAAGACCGTGCATCCCGTTGCTGGACAGTACGTCTCCACAAATATGTGCGCCGACGATGTATACGCTTTTCCAAGTGTAAAGTTCTTTGTCTGTAGGAAATCTACGAATTTTTCAAGCGATATCATTTATTCCACAAACGCGAGATTTAAATAGCCAAGTACCTGTATAACGATGCTTCCCAAACTTCCTCAGCCTGGTGACATTGAAGTATTCCACCCAGATAAAAGCAGGCGTAAACGCAAGTACACTGAGATCTCAACTTAAATTAAATAGCTCACATGAATAAATGGGCGACCCGATATCGCGATTACCGACGGACACAAGTCTGAATACGCCCGACGAGCAGCGGATTCTCATGTCGCTTGGCAAGCGCGAAGACACCAGTGCAGCGATTGTCCCGCCGGCTGCGCAAATTCCAGAAAGCCATGAGATCCGGAACCTTGTTATTGTGACGGTATTGTTTGTTATTTTTACCCGAGACTTTATCGATGGATTCATCACGCGAGTGGTCCCGTCAGCTGACACATGGTACGCCAAACTACTTATCCGAACTGTCTTGTTTGTAGCACTGTACTTTATACTAACCAACATCTCATTAAGAGTCTCAACATAAAAAGAGTAATATTACCAATAGAAAGAGGTAATATTACCGATGTCTGTCCGTGTGAATGTGTGTAACATTCCAAATGATGTGCGCACGCGCATGGCAAGCGAGCTTGTGGTCAAGCAGGTCGAGACGCAGTACCGACGCAATCCGCCGACGATATACCCATACGCTATTTCAGCAGAAGATGCGAGCGGCAAGTCGTTTGGCTCGTTCCCGTTTGCGTATATGCGCGGCATCGGGCACCGCAATGTAAGAGACTTTGAGAAGTCGTCCAAGTACGTGTTTACTGGTCGGCTGCGCGACGAGCAGCAGGAGGTGCGCAGCGAGTGCGTTGCAGCGCTGAACCGGACCGGGTCGTGTCTGCTGTCGATGTATCCGGGATTCGGTAAGACGGCGATTGCAATTGAGATTGCACAGCGGGTCGGGCTGTGCACGCTTGTTATTGTCAACCGCATTGTGCTGCTGCGGCAGTGGGCTGAATCCATTGAGAAGTTCTGCCCCACAGCAACAATCAGCACGTCACACACATCGTCCGAAAAGACCGACTTTACGATTGTCAATGCCATCAATGTCGAGAAGATGTCAGACACTACGAGGTTTGGGCTTGTAATTGTAGACGAGTGTCACATGATCGTGACAGAGACGCTGTCGCGCGGGCTGCTTTCTGTGCACCCAAAGTACCTGCTGGGACTCAGCGCGACGCCGTACCGCAGCGACGGCATGGACACCCTTATCGATCTGCATTTTGGAACATTCAAAATCGTCAAGAAGCTCAACCGGAAACACGCTGTGTACGTCGTGGAGACGGGGTTTGTGCCCGAGATGAAGATCGGCCGCAATGGCAAGCCGGAGTGGAACTCAGTCGTGGAGAGCCAGTCGCTGTCGCCGTTCCGCACGCAGATAATTGCGCGCATTGTGGCCAAGTTCAAGACGCGCAAGTTCCTGATTCTGTGTAAGCGGATCGAGCAGGTGCAGATGATTGTTGCCGAGCTGGACGAGCCGGCGTCGACGCTGTTTGCCGAACACCAAAGCTACAACAAGTCCAACCGCATTTTGGTTGCGACGGTGCAGAAGGCCGGTGTGGGGTTTGACGACAACACGATCGATGCGCTGATTCTGGCAAGTGACATCCAGGAGTACTTTGTGCAGTACCTTGGACGGTGCATGCGCACGCCGGACGTGGTGCCGCTGGTGTTTGACCTGGTCGACAACAATGCGATTCTGCGAAAGCACTTTGCGGTGCGCAAGAAAGTGTACACCGAGTCGGGCGGCGAGATCAGAAAGCTTACTTTGTAAACATGGACCGTGTGATAGTCATCTCGTGGTCAGGATATGTCCGTACCCGTTTTGAGCAGAAGTAGCCGACAGTTGCAACAACGACGTATGTGCATGCTATTACAATAAATACGATTGCAATAACCATTGTTTATTAAAACACCTTTTTTAAAATAGTATTGATCTGCAAACTGATATCTACCGGGATTTGCGTAGTGCGGTATGCTATCATAAACACGCTGACCATAATGCCAATTACAATTAATAATAGACCGATCAGCATGGTTTATTATTAAAAAGTTTTTTTGAGCGTGTCCTGTGCGCGTCCGGAAAGGAGTGTCGGGTCCCAGCACCACTGTGCCGAAATGTCCGCCATGATTCTGTTTGCTTGTTCGTCCGTGTACAGCTCGAACGCAACGGGGTTGAATGCCTGAATCAGCTCGGGGATTCCCTTGCACCACTTTGCAAACAGCGCGTTGGCCATTTTGATTTGTATGTATATTTTTGCAAACCCGTTATCGGTGAGACTGTCAAAGTCAGCGCCCGTCATCTTGGGCAGGTTTTCCGCGTACACATCGGACCGTCCGCCCGCATCCCTGTACTTGAGGACTGCTATTGTGGCGATGTACTCTGTCCACTCGACATATTTCTTGGCATTCAGCAACGGCTCACGCAGCCGCTCATCCATACTTTCTGCGAGCAGCGACCGTATGCGCGTGGCGGTAAAAGTTATATTAACTTTTGTCGCACCGTCCGACCAGCACACGTTGTTGAGCTCTCTCACAAGGTCGTTGAGGATTGCCTGGACCTCCTCCGCAGTGTGAATGCGGTACTCGACATGTGCAAGCACCCAGTCAATCACCACCTGGGGGTTCTTTTTTGCGCACTCGTTTTCCATAGCGGCATACACTATTGCATAGAGGCCGCGTAGCACGTCTAGTGTACACGAGTCGAGGATCTGTTTGACGTCCGGATTGTTTTTGAAATTCTCTTCGGTTATCAGAGCAGATGCCTCGTCGTAGGTATATCCCTGTAGAAATTTTACAGAAACACATTGCGCAATCGCGTCCAACCTGGGACCGGCCGCCTGTATAAACATGTCACGCAGCGCACTGTCGGTAAGGTTTGTGCCATACAGCATACTTGCGTGCATGTTGGGACTGTTGCTGTAGTATACATAGACACCGACTAGTGCAACCACCACAAGAGCGAGGGCAAAATATATCTGCAAAGATTTCATTTATTTGAGCAAATAAAGTATTTACATACACTGTATGTAAATTATAATTTGATGGCCTCCCTGCTCGCGCCTACAATGCTCAGCGTGCTGCCGACTGCATTGCTGTGGACGTTTGCGACCAGCGGTACCAGCGACGTGTATTTTTGCAAGAGGTACGGACTGTCGATCGCCGGGAGAAGTACTTCGGCCTCGTAGTCGCGCCGTTTCCCGCCGGCGTCGATCTTGACTTCTGTCGGAAACAGATCCGGAAATACTTCGTGTATTGTGTCTAGGGGCGCTGGCAACAGGTTCATGCTGCGTGGCGGAAGCACAAGCATCAGCTGGAAGAACTGGTCGTACGGCACCGTGCGGCCGTACTGCTTTGTCTTGTAGTCGTGTATATTAGCCAGGTCGGAAATGAACGGTGAGTAGTTGTACGGGTAGAACCACTTCCACGATGGCACGCCGCCCGTGTAGTATCGCAGCACCCACTCTAGCCCCTCAATGTATTCGCGACAGACGTGGTCGACCGGATCTGGAAACTTTGTTGCATAGTATTCGCGGCGGTATCCCTCGAGATTAAATCCGCCTTGATTGTATTTATTGAACAGCGGATCCTCGATGTACTGGTTGATGTTGTGTGCCTTGGTGTCAAAGAGCTGCTGCTCCAGCGCACCCAGGTTCTGGAAGAAGAGACCGAGAGCCTTGTGGTCAAACACACACTCGCCGTCGGACTGCCGCGTGATGTGCCCAGACACCTGGCATGTATCGCGGTAGACGTCGATCAGTCTCTCAATGCTGCCTGTGACAATGTCTATCCCTGGCGCGCGTTTGAGAAAGTCGTTCCCGACTAGAAAGCACATGAACACAAAGTCTGTTACTAGCTGACTGTCCAAAGATCCGCGCCACCGCAGCTTGGAGACAAGACTGTCGCGCACGCGCGTGACATTGACAACCGCATGGTCTATCTCGCGCTCGCGCACAACATACATGCGCTGCGACTGTCTCATTGTACACAGTGAAAGCAGCAGGATGTCTGCGTCCAGCCCATATACCGCCGACGTGTCGTTGCTACCGGCGTAGAATTTAACAAAGTCCATGAGCTTCATCTCGCCCTCACCCGGCACAGACGAGGGCGACCACACGACCTCGATATCTGTGTATTTTGTGATGTATGTTCCGATGTACTGACAGAGATCGTACATCAGCTGGGTGCCGGGCGTCAAACTGTTTGGATCGAACCCGGGCTCGGGCTTTGACTTGTACCTGCGCTGGCGCTGCTGCACCTGCTTAGCAACGGGTGCGACGCCATCGACACACAGTACGAGCCGCTTCATCGGCGGCACGAGCGCGACAATCCGGTCGATTTCTTTGCCGACTTCTGCGTAAAAGTCGGCAACGCTCGGTTCTGGCAACGTTGCCAGCAGAGGTTTTGAGTACTTGCCATACCGAAACACTTTTTGCGCAGCGGGGTGGAATATACCGTTCATGTCGACAAGCACATTGTCAACGACAATATTGAGCGACGCGGTGCTTTCGCCTGTACGAATATAATCGATGTGTCGTGTAAATGTGCGGTGAAACCACGGGAAGAACGACGATATACCCATTTACTATATGACGGTATTGTTTAGCATGGTAGTTTCGCTTTTATAAACATGATGTTTATAAACAAATTAGTATTTTGAGCAGAACGCAACAAGACCCTCGAGTGTGCGGTCGCCCTCGTATTTTTCTACCGGAAGCCCGGACACAAACATGTATATTGACGGCGTGCCGTTCAAGTCGGGCAGGATAATCTTGATTCTGTCGGCCAGCTCCTTCTGTCCTGGCAGGTGGCCGTCGAGCTCTATGCATGAAATGCGGACATTGCTGACAGCATTTGCGAGCTCGTAGTAGGTGGGCTTGAACGCCTGGCAGGGTGGACACCAGTTTGCATACACAAGACAGATTGTTGGCGCGCTGATCAGCAGCTGGCCGGACGACGTAAAGTCAGAGTCCTCGAGATATGCGATTTTGTCCATTGTTTATTATCTACATGAAAAATTATATTTCTAAAATATGCTCCTCCCCGTCAGAGTTGCTGTCAAGTGCTTCGTTGGTCTTGATGGATATGGTAATTTTGCCAAGACTTCCGACGTTGCTGCAAAACACGATTGGCAGTCCGTGGTTCTGCTTGATGTGCAGTATCTGTGACATGCCAGACAGCTTTGTGATGTTGGACAGGTACTCGCTCGTAAACTCCTGGCTTGTTGTATGTTCCGACGGGTCTAGCTCGCCAAACGTCACGTCCTTGCTGTATATGTTGCTTGTAGACGCCATGAACTGGATCCCTTTCTTCCCCGACCTGATCGTCACTGTCTTGGACATTTTGGCAAGCTCTTTGCATGTTTTGGCATAGTCGCTTGCGTTCACGACAATAGAGTGTGAGTAGCTTGTGGCAGGCGTGTCCACAACTATGTTGTGCGCCTGGTGGATTTTGATGTACGACGAGCTGACCTTGGTTTTTTCCTTTGGCTCGATCTTGATGCCGAGCTGGTACGGATCGTCGTGGTCTATGAAGAGCGTTACGGTGTCCTTCTTCTTGATGCTGCGCAGCATCGTGTGCATGTACAGCTGGTTAACTCCAAAGCACAGCTTGTCCGTGTTGAGGTCAAAGACTAAAAAGTTGTCTCGCGGCAGGAAAATATCAAACGAGACGTGCTGTTTGCTGTCGGTCATGCGCAGCCGCAGGCCGGTTTGGTCGACCTCGTAGTATGCTGTCTTGATATTGTACTGCAAGAGCTCAGTCATGATCTTCAGACAGTATCCCTCGTGGGTCTTTGCAACAAAAATGCAGCTCATTATGAAGAGAAATTTTGTTTTTATCCTAAATTTTTTTTTAGAGTATAATAAAATATGGAGTGCAAATCCTACTACGGAATTTCAGCGTGTGTGTTTGGTGTATCGCTTGTGGTAATCGCGGCTGCATTGGAATACGTGAAGCCCGAGTTTGTGCTGAAGAAAAAGTCCTCGTATGCGGAAGAGAAGAAGGAGGTTAACCATGTTGCTGTTGCTGCATACAGTGTTTCACTGGCACTGGCTATTTCCATCGTGTATGTGCTGATTCAGGATCTGTTTGGAAAGCACAGCCTCGACAAGAACATGCACAGCACCTTTGTTGTCGTTGCCGTGTTTATCATTGCCTATGTCGGCATGGTCGTAATCAAGCCTAAGGCAATGATGAAGGACGGTGTCTTGGACCGAATGAAGATCAGTATGTACGCCCTGATCATTGCCATCATTGTCGGCATTGTCAACTACATGTTTTACGAGAAAAAGTCCAAGTTCTACATTGGAAAAAAATCCGCCGAAGATAAATTCTACGATGCCGAGTTTGGAAAGAGCCACTACAAGATGAGCTTCCCTACCAGATCTTGCGGCATGTAATTGTGTATGCGCTGTTTTCAAATACATTTGAAAACTATTGGATCTAATAAATGGTAAAAATTTTCTGTGGAAATGGAGACATTGTCCCGCCGGGCTACGACCAGCTGGGCACGCGGTACCAGTGCCTGCAAAAAGGGTTTGGCGCTGGACTGTACAAGTCGCGTGCGCCAAGCGTGCCATGGTGGGGTATTGCCGGGCTTCTAGTACTTCTGGTCCTTGTACTTGTAGTAGTCTATAAAAGAACTAAAGAAAAACACCAGAGACTGAAATATGGACGCACACACTAAGCGCGAGCGTGCACTCCAGTGCCGTAGTTCAATCCAGACGCGTGTGCTGGCCGACCCATCCGCCATCAGATTTGATGGTCCATTGTCTAACAAGGGGCGTAACGGTAAGGTTTTTTTTGTAAAGGCCACTGATCTTGACTGTAGGATTGTGTGCAAGATGTCCCGCTCTCTCGACTATACTGTGCGCCACGAGTACGCGGTTATGGACAGGCTGCTGCAGCTTGGTAGTCCGCATTTTCCCGTACCGTATGCTGTCGTTCCTATTACGGTTGACTGCAACTATCGGCGCAAGGTGAATCCATTCGAAATTACGCCGGGGATGTATCCTATTGAAGTCGAGGTGCTGCTTATGGAGTACATTGATAACGGGGTTGAGTTTGAGAAATTCTGCAAGACACGGCAAAACACGCCGGTGCTGCACTCGTTGGTTAAGCAGGTCATGCTCGCAGTGTGTGAAGCACAGGAAAAGTTACAGTTTACGCACTACGATCTGCATCCAGCAAACGTTATCGTTCATCCATGTGCAACAGAAAGACTGTCGTATACGGTGGGTGGGAAGACGCATTCCGTGCTAACACACGGATACATTGCAACAATCATCGACTTTGGGCTCAGCTATGTGACCGGTCTGCAGTACCAGTACGCGCCACTATTCCACACGGACTGCGGTGTGTTTACAGACCGGTACAAGCCGTTTGTGGACATTAAACTGTTCCTTGTGGGACTAAACCACGACATCGAGTCGACCAAGCTTGACAAGTTTGTGCACAAGATGTACGGCAAGCTCGACATCGACTGGAAATACGGGTGGGATCTGAACGACGACTGCAATGCGGTCGACTATGTGCTGTCGCAGGTATTCAGCATGCAAACTACACAGACTCGGCTCTTTAGCGAGTACGGGTACATGTGTCTAGGACTGCTGCAGACTCTGTTGCCACATCCGATGGTTGCGTATCGTGGATTCAAAGATGCGTACCACATCATTGAGAGCGAGATCGCCAAGATTGAGAACGAAATCGGGAGCGTCTTCTACAACATGTACATCCTGTACCGCGCAGTCGATATTGCGCGCAATCTCTACGAGCTCTACATGGCCGATGAAACACGTATCAACGCCGTGTACATATTCAAGCGCGACACGCTCCGCGTTGTCGAGTCTGTAGCCAAGTTTTGTAAGCTCAGTACTGTCAACTGGGAAAAACTCTTGTGTGCAATGTACGCCTTCTCTGGATACATGGGCTGGAAGCTTACGTCGTACATGGAAATGCAGAGCAAGACGTACAAGATGCCGGTGAAAACCGACATGGCGGTGTACGCCAAGTACTGTGAGGAATTCTCCAGATAATTATAATCACAAAATTATAATTGCAATAATTTGTCCCACCACATCCGAGTCGCAAACTGTTTTCTGGTGTTGTGCGAGTATCTTTTGTTGCGGTGTATTTTGGTCCAGTTGAGGACGTTAGCAAAGCGGTCCAGTGTCTCGGTATCGAGATATGTTGACGAGAGAGCATCAAAGTCAATGTATCGATAGAATGCTGCAACGAACTCTGGTGAGAATGCTTTGTGCGAACTTATAAGGACGCTCCAGTCGATGACATCCTTTACAGTGTCTACAAAGTGTATAGAATCAATCGGTACAGTCTGCGACACCAGGCCCATGTCCAGGTAGTCAGCAAACTGGACAATTATTTGGGGCGAGAGGATCTTTGTTGATAGCTTGGCAAAGTTTATTGTCCACTGAAATGTGTGCACAAACTGCACATCAAACACGCTGCGCGAGTCTACGACAACGTCCCAGTCGACAAGATGCTCAACACACAGCAGTTCTTCAACACTGCGAGCCTGTCGCGAGAAAGCTATCCAGTCAACCGCCGTTTCGTGGCGCAGTAGAACGCCAACAGAAATCCGCTCGTTCATTGAAACAAACTCCCAGTTCATCCAGTCATGGTTTGACTGGATGAATTCGCTCGTGAGAGGCTGGTACCGTGATAACACGGTGCACACCGTATGTTCTGTGAGGCTAGACATACGGCACAGATCTTCAAGCGCAAAATTTGTAAGATCGCAGTGCCTGAAAATCGCAAGCCAGTCATCAGTGTGCGTGGATTTCAGCATCTCCTGTGTTGGCGGCAGCGGCGTGTAATGTGTCGTGTCTGGCAATCGGTGCAAGAACTCGATATTGTAGAGCGTATACACAGGATCTGAGAAACGCAGATACGGGTGTCGGACACAGTCGTTTGCAAACGACTTTGAAAATCGTTGCAGAAGATTCAGGTCTTCCTGACCAATTGCTTTTAACATCGATATCAATATTAAAATACGCAGTGGCAGTCATTTTTACCTAGTGTAGTACGCACTAAGCTTCTGCGGCGTGCGTCCTTTTAGCGAGTCGCAAAATGCGCCGATACGAGTCCCCTTGAGACTCTTTCCCGACTTCTCGTGTGTCTGGCATATATTTACTAAAGTGTCGTATGCAGCAGTAGGATTGTCCAAACATCTGTTCATGAGAACGTCAGAGTTGATCGTCGCCGGATCTACGCTACATGACGGCATGCAACCGTACTGTGATCTATTAATACGTGTCACAGTGGGTGAAGACATATTGGTGGGATCGAATGGAAACTCTTGGACAGTGCAGTTATTGAAGACACAGAATCGGCGCTGTGCTGCGTTGTGTAGAAGCTGGTTTCCAACAGTGGAGCCGCCGGTGATTTCAGCAGGATTGGCCATCGCATTTCCGCGTATTGTCGCATTGTTTGGAAATACAGCATCCTTGTTCATTGCAGCAATGTCGCAGATCCCGTCCCAGCGCTTTGCACATCGGTCGGCCATTAGTAACTGGCAGTTTTCATTGCTTGGACCATACCTGTATCCAAGGACACCACTGGTAAGACTTTTGTCTACATCGCTGAATAGACACATGTTAATAGGATCCTCTACGCTGTTGTCAAAGTTCTCTCGCGAGGGACTGATTGTAGCTTCCAAACGCGCATAACAGTATTTACTATTCATTTACAATACCCAGAATATTTTTCAAAATTGAATATCCGTTGCCATTATAATATATATCATCTACCAATGGAAGATACATTTACTCTTACTCGAACTGAACTCAAAGGATTCTTCAAGTGCATTTCTAAGAAATTTAATATTCCGTACAAAACAATTGCTCTTGAATACAATGCCTATTTGGATTCTCTCTCAGAATCCGAGAACACTACCGCATGTAGTCAGTCTGAACCTACAACCGATGTCTTGGACAATACAGCTGCTCCAGTCGAAGAAGTCGTTGCCTTGACGTGTGTTGCCGTCAAGAAGGACAAGACTGTGTGCGGTAAGAAAGCCACTGTCGGTGACAGATGCTCCATCCACAAGCCCAAGAACAGTGCGGTTGAAAAGCAAGCTGCTCCAGTCGAAGAAGTCGTTGCCTTGACATGTGTTGCCGTCAAGAAGGACAAGACTGTGTGCGGTAAGAAAGCCACTGTCGGTGATAGATGCTCCATCCACAAGCCCAAGAACAGTGCGGTTGAAAAGCAAGCTGCTCCAGTCGAAGAAGTCGTTGCCTTGACATGTGTTGCCGTCAAGAAGGACAAGACTGTGTGCGGTAAGAAAGCCACTGTCGGTGATAGATGCTCCATCCACAAGCCCAAGAACAGTGCGGTTGAAAAGCAAGCTGCTCCAGTCGAAGAAGTCGTTGCCTTGACATGTGTTGCCGTCAAGAAGGACAAGACTGTGTGCGGTAAGAAAGCCACTGTCGGTGACAGATGCTCCATCCACAAGCCCAAGAACAGTGAGAAGGAAGAAAATAAGCCAAATAATCCGGAGATATGGGGTGTATTACTTTCTCCACGTCCTGAACCAACAAAAATTGTATACAAAATCGAGATGCACCCTAGACTAGGGCTTTACTGGGACAGAACGGGGGGGACACGCTTTGTCTTTTCCAAGAAAACAGGTAAGTACGTGGCCATTGCAAAGTACACTCATATGACACTTAAATTGTCTGAAAGCGATATCCAGCTGTGTGAAAAATTCTCACTCCCATATGTTGTAACAGATCTTAAAGATCTCCAACCTGAATATCCTGATCAGATAACTATTGACGGTGAATACGATAGAATTAAGTTTGAGCTTGAGAATGCAGAGTTTGAGCGACTTGCACGGGAAGCCGAAAACTCTATTGTTAAAGTTCCCGTTGCCGAAGTTCCCGTTGCCGAAGTTCCCGTTGCCGAAGTTCCCGTTGCCGAAGTTCCCGTTGCCGAAGTTCCCGTTGCCGAAGTTCCCGTTGCCGAAGTTCCCGTTGCCGAAGTTCCCGTTGTCGAAGTTCCAACCAAGAAATCAGGACGCGTGAAGAACCTGTCTATTGATCCCAAAAAATTTCCTAAACATCGCAAAGACGTGAAGACTATGGACATTGTCGATTCTCTCAAGGAAATTATTATAGAGCCAGAACTTGAAGACACGATTGTTTGACCAGTTAATTATATTTCCTCTCTACGCTTGTAGAGAGAGGAAATAGTTGTTAGTATACCGAGTAGAATATTATACGTCTGTGGATCTCGTCGCTGTCAAGCCCGATGGACGATACAAATCCCAAGACTTTTGCTGCCGCATCCTCACTTATTGCAAGTTCCGACGATACTAGCGTGGTGTAGTCGTTGCGGATTTCAGACGCGGGTGTGTGTCCTGACAGGATATATATTGCGATGCTAGCTGCATTATCGCGCGACACAATGCTCGGGCTGAGGATGTTTACTATATTCTTCACGGCAAGGACAGGAAAGCGGATTGCGCGCGGGATTCTATCTTTGGTGTCTGGTAGCGAGAGTGTGCGTCGGGCATACTGTACAACTGTCTCGGGAAGAATGTGCTGGTTGATTTTTAGGACGTCGCGCATTGTTGTGTACAACTTTGATTTTATCTGTAGAAAAAGATCTCCCGGGACCGCATCAGCAGTTGCACACGGACCAAGAAACAGCATGCAAAGGGACTGGCGCTGCTTATCCGTCATGTTTGTGTGGTTAAACTGCAGTTTGTCGTACACAGCGTACATCTGCTCCATGCGCTCAACTACCCAGCGCAGTGCAGCAGGAATAACTGGCTTGGATGACAGCACGTCCTTGTTTTCTTTCAAGAGACGACTTGTGTCTGCACACATGGCAGTTACGACAACAACAAGTCTGTCAGATAGAGAAGTGTCGACCTCCACAGTTTCGTTTGCGAGATCGTCTGTAATCTTGGGGCCAATGCCGTATACCTCGTTGCTGAATAGCGCACGGTGAAACGACTCGTACATGTCAGGTACAAGGATGTACTTGTCTGAAATATCCGGTGTCGGTATAAAATTTTTACCGTTGTAGACCGCGCTGTACTGTTTGTTCTTGAGAAGATAGTATACGTAGTGCGAAATTGTCGGGAAATGCAGCTCGCTGATGTACAGGTTCGGTGTGTGTGCCGTGAAGTCCAGTATGGTCCCCGCAACATCCAAAGCAATACTTACACTTTTGGAAGCAGGTGCTGCGGTTGGAAGCGCAAATGCCTCGACTTGTTTGATGGCGTCTTCCGATGGGATGTTGATGTCGACGCGCGATACTATAAGTCCGAGCGTGTACAACCGGTATACTCTGTCTACAAGACTGTGCTGGGTAGCCAAGTCAAGACTGTGCATCTGATCGGCAATTATGGTGACCGCTGATGCAAGATCGGGATACTTCTGCTTGACAAGAGTTTCAAAGAATGTTGAAAATATACTTTGCCGCTTAATGTTCTCCAGTGCCTGGGCGTATGCTCTGAAGTAGTGTTTTCGGACGATGTTTGCAGCGCTACTTGGATGCTGCAGGACTTGTAGCACAACATTGTCGAGCATTCCCCGCGTGTAGAGCATGAGCACCGTGTCCTTGTCGATATTTTCACTGCTCGCCTTGATTTCTCCGTACACGTCAACGATACTTGCTGGAACGAGACCGATGTATTTCGAGCAATCGTCTTTTCCCGTACGCAGCAGAGTTGTCATGATCGATGCTGCAAGATACGCGCTGTAGAGCGTGTCAGCGTTGTACACAACAGGCATTGCCTCGTGTATCTTGCTGCTGACACGGCGCACGGTGTCTGCATACACCGCACCCACACCAGTGTTTGGGCCAGTGTACTCGGCATAGCGCATGTCAAGAAGCAGGTTCTTGTATCGGTCTATACCCGACAAGAACTCGAGCGCTGTCGTGAATCCCGTCCGCAAGGTCTGCATGTACAGATGTTCAAGCTCTGTAGTAAAGTCAGTGCTCGATGGCAATCCTATTTGCGCGGACAGGATACGCGTGACTGCATTTGCCAATGTTATGCCCACAGGCATGTTGGGACCAAAATCGTATAGTCGAACGTTTACGACGTCATTCATTTATACATCTAAAGATTTCTTTAAAAAAATCAAATGTCTAGCGGGCCGTTGTATCTGCAGACATCAAACTTTGGGATCAACAAGATCCCGGACGGTCCCGTCTTGTGCAACTCCATCAAGGGGTTTTCAGTGGTGCTTTTCTACTCGCCCTCGCGCTGTCCGTATTCTCCCCACGCACTTGCCGAGCTCAAGAGCATTGTTGGACACGTGAACGGCGTCGTGTTTGCAGTGCTCAACATCGACAAGTACATGGACGTTGTCAAGATGTCGCGCAACACCATCACGGCAATAGACGGCGTGCCATACATCATGCTCTACTACAACGGTGTCCCGCGGCAGATCTATCCAGAAAACTACCCATACACTGCGGAAGCAATGCGTGCGTTTGCGTCAACCGTGTCGAGCAACATGGCCAAGTCAATGGCGAACGCGACCCAGACGCAACCGCAGTCGAAGGAACCGCCGAAGAAAGACGACGTCCCGAAGAAAACCATATACTACATTGGGACACCGCTGAAGCGCAGGAACTGCACGTATATTTCGGTCGACACGCAGATGACCTCGATTACACAACACCAGCATCGCGCAACCCGGCGCTAAAAATGAAATTAATGGAAACCATATAGCACAAGTTATTGAAATATGGTTTTCAACGTAATCGAGTCTTTCTACAGCGAGCAGGGTGTTGCAGGTGCGCAACTGGAGTCGTTCAATGCATTCTTGAACAACGGCGTCTTCAAGATCTTCGAAGACATGTCGGACGTCGTGATCGAGTCGCCCGCAGAGACGTACACTGTCAAGTTCCAGAACGTGTACATTGCGCCGCCGTCGATTCCCATTGACGGAATACAGACGCGGACAATAACACCGCAGGAGGCAAGACTCCGCGACCTGACATACGAGTCGACCGTGTATCTTGATATCGTCGAAGAGCATGTCAAAAACGGTATCAAGACAGCCAAGTTCCATCCCCACGTCCAAGGATTCAAACTGCCTGTCATGGTTCTATCGGACATGTGCCATCTTGCAGCCCTTTCGCGCGAAGAGCGCGTGGCTTGCGGCGAGTGTCCCAACGACTGTGGCGGATACTTTATTGTAAACGGCAAGGAGCGAGTCCTTATTGGACAAGAAAGGATCAGCTACAACCACGTGTATGTGTTTGCGGACAAAAACGAGTCCAAGTACACACATGTTGCAGAAATCCGGTCGATGTCAGAGGAGACGAGCCACTCGGTGCTTGTGCAGGCAAGAATATCCAGCACATTTGAAGTTGTGTTTACGCTGCCCAAAGTGCTACGACCGGTCCCCGCGGTTACGCTGCTTATTGCACTTGGCATGTCGCTTGAAGACATTGTCAGACAGGTGCCGTGTCTAGAAAAACACGTCCGCTGCCAGACGCGCGTCGACGCGCTCAAGTTTATCAGCGATAACAGTTCTGAGAATGCAAAAGGTATTTCAGAAATATTCCCGCACATGAGCATGTTCCCGGAGACACGCAAGGCACAGCTTGTTGTCCAGATGATAAAGAAACTGGTTTTGGTAAAGAGCGGCGCCCGTGCCGAGGACGACCGTGACAACATTTCGCTCAAGCGCGCGGAGCTGAGCGGTGTGCTGGTGTGCGAACTGCTGAAAATGCATGTCAAGAAGTTTGTCGAGGCGTCGCGCAAGATCCTTGCAAAGCGCTACGATGTCACAATTGTCTTCCAGAAACTGTTTGACATCGGCAAGGGAATCAAGCACTGCTTTGCAACAGGTAACTGGGGTGTGCAGAAGAACGCGTACATCCGTTCCGGCGTTTCACAGGTCCTGAGCAGGCTGTCGTACGCGTCGATGGTGTCGCACATCAGACGCATTGTTCTCCCCGTTGACAAGGACAGCAAGAACGTCAAGATCCGCCAGATCCATCCCACGCAGTTTGGCATGGTGTGTGTGTTTGAAACACCTGAAGGTATGCAGATAGGCACTGTAAAGAACATGGCGATCTTTGCCCGGGTGTCTGTCGCAGTTCCGCACCAGCTTGTGATCGACACTGTAATGCCATACGTATCTCAGAATGAGATATCAGGTACAGTCGTGCTTGTCAACGGAAGCATAATTGGCGAAGTATCTGATCCGCGCCAGTTTGTAGCGACAGTCCGCGACATGCGCAAGCGCAACATCATCAATCCAGATGTGTCAGTTGTGTACCGGGAAATTGACAACGAGGTCGTGATATGCTGCGACGAGTGCCGTCTGGTGCGTCCATTTTTCACGGCTGGCGACAAGGAGTTTCTCAGGCAGGTTTACGACGGCACACTTGCAAATCCCAGCTGGTCGGAACTTGTTCAGAGTGGACGCATTGTATATCTTGACACAAACGAAATCGAGGATAGTGAGATTGCGATGGAATACTCTGACGCGCTTGCAAATCCGGAATTTCCGTACTGCGAGATTGCACCAATTGCCATGCTTGGTATATGTGCTGCCGCAATCCCGTTTGCAGACCACAACCAGTCGGCGCGCAACTGTTTCCAGGCAAGCATGATGAAGCAGGCCATTGGTGTGCCGGTGCTAGACATTGCAAATCGCACAGACACTGTGATCCACGGTATGAACTATACACAGCGCCCGCTCGTGTCTACCGTAGTCTCGCGGGCGTGCGGAATGGACGACATGCCGTCGGGTGTAAACGCGGTTGTTGCAATTGCATGCTATACAGGGTTTAATCAGGAAGACTCTGTGATAATTAACCAGTCGGCTATCGACCGCGGACTCTTTGTGTCAAACTCGTACAAGACAATCGTGTACGAGGAAAAGCGCATTGACAGCAACTCCTACGAGAAGGTTACACTCCACAGCATAATGACCAAGAATGCCAAGTGGTACAGCAAGTTGGACAGCACCGGAATAGTCCGCGAGGGGGCGCGTGTTGTCAAGGGCGACGTGCTCGTGTCCAAGGTGTCTGTTGTCTCAAAGACCGGCGCAGAGTCGCAGCGCGACTCGAGTATATGTGCGCAGCACGACCAGGAAGGCGTTGTCCACCGTGTAATTGTAACAACAAACACAGACGGATACCAGCTCATCAAGATTGTCATCCGCCAAACAAAGATTCCAGAAATCGGCGACAAGTTCGCCAGTCGCAGCGCACAAAAGGGCACGCTGGGAATGACGTTTCGCCAAGAAGACATGCCCTTTACGCGCGACGGGATTGTGCCAGACATTATTATCAACCCGAACGCGATTCCAAGCCGCATGACGATTGCCCAGCTGCTCGAGTGTGTGCTGGGCAAGGCAGGTGCAATGGAGGGGACGCTGAACGACTCAACACCGTTCACAGCGAGCAGTGTCAATGTTGCAAACGATATATGCGACCGTCTTGCCAGTGTGGGATTTGAGCGCGACGGCAGCGAGACGCTGTATAACGGAATGACCGGCGAGCGTATGCGGGCCAAGATCTTTATCGGCCCTACCTACTACCAGCGTCTCAAACACATGGTTTGCGACAAGATCCATGCACGTGCTGACGGCGATGTACAGATACTGACGAACCAGCCGCTCGAGGGCCGGTCGCGTGGCGGCGGTCTACGTCTTGGGGAAATGGAGCGCGATGCGCTGATTGCGCACGGCACGTCGAGTTTCCTGCGCGAAAGACTGTACACAATGTCAGACCCGTACGAGGTGGTTGTGTGCTATGGATGCGGATCCACTGTGTCCAAACAACACGAGTGCCGCAACTGTGGCAGCGACGACTTTCGCGCGGTGCAAGTCCCGTACGCCTGCCGCCTGCTGTTCACCGAGCTCGAGTCAATGTCTGTGAAAATCGATCTGCGTGTTGCCTAACACTTAATTATATTTAATATTTTGCTTACTAGAAATAGTAGGTAAGCAAAATGGATTCTCTATGTATCTTATGTATGGACAACGCGTCCGACGAACCGCTTGCATGTGGACATGTATTCCACGAGTCGTGCATTGCACGGATATTCAAATTACTAGACCACCGGTGCCCGCTCTGTCGTCTCGTCAGCAGCATCCAGTCTACAGGCGCCATGCTAGGATGGAAGTTTGTCGAGTTTGTCAACATGTCCGACCCGGCGCTGATCCGCCGGTTTCTAAATGCCGATTCACACCAACACGTTGCCGCAACGCTAATCCGCTCGCTGATCCCAGGCTCCGGACTCGATCCCGGCGACCTGTTTGATGTCGGCAAAGTATCCTCAATGCCTTTTGTGGAATTCATACGATACGTCCACACGCAGGACAGCATGATTCTCAAGCGCTTTGCATCCCACGCAATCGGACACGGTCGCGACGGGCTGGAATTCATCACGCTCTGTTTCCTGGTTGAACACACTGCAAGCCCACGCTTCTAGTTCTATAATTAACTTATTATAGAACATCTAATTGTCAATTACACGCGTCAGCTGCATGTAGTGCACATTGCCATTTTGCTTGTATGCAAGGAGTGGCGGATCGGTGCCGTCGAGTACAGATATATCGTCTGGGCTGTTGAAGGCAATGATTTTGGAGTCGGCGTTGTAAACAGAGGGCGTTGCGTCGTACAGCGTGTCCCCAACTGCTATTGCATACGCACTCTGGTCGGCAGCAGGCTGATTGTAAACTTCGAGCTCGTGCTGGGCCTGTGTAAACACAATTGACGGCGTCAACACAAAGTCCCCGCGCCTGAACGAATCAATCGACGAGTAGTAGTCGACAAAGTATTTTGCTGTGTAGTACGTGCTAACGCGACTGCGGTTTTGCTGGATAGCGCGTTCAAGGACAAATACTAGCCGCTCAACCATGCGCTGCGACTGTGCAGCAAACTTGTTGTTGTGGAGCACACCGCGTATGTCTGACGTCGACGGCCCGTCCATCGTGTACACATGGCGAGGCACAACGACAACCCGATCGTTTACAAACCGGTCAATCGCCGTGTCGCCCGTGTCGTGGCTCCACGTTGAGTATAGAAAAATAAACACTTCGCACAAGTATTTTGCAGTGCGGATGTTGGCCAGACCACGCTCGATCTCGTGTGTGTTGTGTACGGGGCGTGTCATTTTCCAGCCCACCGGTGTATACTCTCCCACAATCCTGTCGACAATTTTTTGTGAATCTGGCGCGCTGGCGTATACCTTGTGTGTCAGTGGGACGTTGAGCGGAGGAAGCGGCGTTGTGTCTACGTACACCTCTCCAGTCTCGTCGACAAGCTTCAGTCCGCGGGTCTTGCCGTACATATCGACGTACTGCGCAACACATTTTTCAAAAAACGCCGGCTCACCGATCGGCCGCAAGTGCGCACCGCCAATCCACGTGTTTACCGTGTCTGCAAGTACCTGTTCCAGAAAGTGTGTGAAGTTGTCAGGCTGGATGTGGCTGTACTCGTCTGTGTCCTGGTCCCAGCGCGATACGAGTTCACACCGCTGCGCCGCAAGATGCTCGTACACAATAATAGTTGGGCGCTGCTTGCGGGCGTATCTGTAGTACCCGTTGACGTGGTTTGGCACAGCAATCCCGTCTTTGTCAAATATATATATGTTTACTGCAAACACCTCCTCGAGCAGACGAATATAGCGCCTCGGACTGAAATACGTACCCGGATCTTTTACGCCTGCTTCGATCTCTGAAATGAGCAGTCCTGGGTTTTCCTGAGCACAGAGCGCGATGTTGACAACCGACGGAATACGCGCACGCGCCATGCGACGGCCTGTAGCAAGCGACACACAGTCGATAAACGACTGTAGCGTGTCGGACACGCCGTAACGCACGTACACATTGTCTGGATCGAGCGACAGAAAAAGCTCGTTGATGAGTGGCGGGAGCACGCCAAAGAAGTCGGGTGCAAGTATCTTGTCTGTTGTAATAAGCCGGATCTGCAGTGTCTGCTCCTCGTCCTCCATGTAGTACCTGCGAAACTTGGGCTTCGTGCGTTGCTCTGTCTTGAAGCAGCATGGGATGTACGGATACGCGTCGGAATTCGGCAGCGTGTTTTCGCGAACACCGGGATACTTGTACTTGGGATCAGTACACACGTACCACTGGCCGCTGCCCTTGGGGAACTCGATGGCACCGTCACTGTCCGCGGAGCCCGGTGTTGGGATGTGTGGGCAGACACGCGAATAGTTCGAGACAAATATTGCAGGATCGAGTGCGCGGACCCCTGGCGCTGTAAACCGCCGCTCGAGACTCGTGCGCGGAAACCCCGGGATGTATGTTTTGTATATCTTGTATAGCACGTCGTAGTCGCCAATGTATGCGTTGAGGATGCGCGCGACTGTATCTGCAAAGTCGGCAGCATCGGAGTCTGTGGCTGCGCGCGACACAAAAAGCCGGATATACTGGTCCCCCGCCGATGCCAGATGCGACACATGTGTGTAGTCGGATGTGCCAACCGTAACTGTTTTTGTCGCAATTGTGCCGGTGACCTGTTTTGCTGGAAAATAAACGCGCGTCGGTCCGGTGCGCGACGGAACCGTGAACTCTCCAAGACTGATCTGCGACGAGACTGCTGCATTGTTCATGACAAACTCGGGAAAGATGTACCGATCAATCGTGTATCCGATAAAAAAGTAGAAGCCCTGCACACCGATCTGCTCGACACGCAGATCGGTCTCGAGTTTGAGCGACTCCAGCACAAGCGACGCAGTGCTCTCTCCGTCGTTGTCGAGCACTGAGCCCTCAAACTCGCAGTTGACCGTGCCGACCGGCGTGCGGTAAACAAAGACATTGCTGGTCTCGTTCCGCTGCAAGTCTGACCGAACAAGAATCATCGTGTCTGGCGACGACACATCCATGCCTGGTTGCGGTGTAAATGTCTTTGCGTACTTGTACATGCCGGCATACGACGCAAACGGAAGCACGCGAGATGGAGTAAAGTTGTCAAACAGGACAGGTAGCGGCACGTCGGCGTCAGTGGATAGCCGGTACGTCTTGGATTTTTTGAAAAACTGTGTGTGTGGGATACCCGTCTGCAGCTTTCGCAGGTTGGCGGCCTTTTCGTGTGCCGTCTTTGCAAAGACGGCGATTTCGTGCTGAAGCCGCTGGACATACTCGTCCACATCGTGTTGCATAAATGTGTCGACGTCAAGAACATCGTTGACCTGGAGCTGGACATAGTACGTCAGCGCGCCGTCGTCCACAATCACGCGCCTGTTAGTGAGCCAGCGTTCAAGTATCTCCTTCTGAGACAAGTCGGGAAACAGCGGCGATACTTTCTCATAAAAGATATTAAAGTCGATATCGTCGTCTCGCGGTTCAACAAATTCGTCAAACAAGTCAACCGTGCCATCGGCCCTAATGTTGCCTACAAACCGTGGCAGTGTGTTGTAGGCAAGTGCGACTGCGTCCCGGTCTTTATCCGGGACATCCCGAGTTTTTTTTCCCAGACTTGATGTTACGGTGACCATTTATTTTCTGTTTACACGTTTTAATACTTGCAAAAAACATCTAAAATTAACCGTTATACCGTTAGAGATGTTTCTGAAACAGGTACCCAAAGACTTGTACGAAAAACAGGTGGACGAGATCAACGACCACCTGGCCGAGATTCTGCGTCTGGCTAAAACACAGATCAGTCTACTGCGCACACTCAAGGATGCAGAGGTGCGCAAGTCACTCATTGCCAACGAGAAGGCGCTCTACCAGACGCTGAAAGAGCTGTGTGTCAACGTTTCCAAACATACACGCAGCGTTGTCAAAAAAGATGTTTCGCCGAATATGAAGTCGGGGTTTGCAAAGCAGATGCCGCTGAGTGCGGCAATGTGCAGGTTCAGCGGATGGTCTGCGGACGAATTGAAGAGTCGCAACGATGTGACGCGCGTCATATGCGACTACATTAAAACACACGAGCTAAACAGCATCAGCGACAAGCGCCAGATCATCCCCGACCGTGCGCTGGCCGAGCTGTTTGGCACATCAGAGACAATCACGTACAACTATATCCAGCGCTGTCTCCAGGAGCGCTGCTTCGCGCAATCTTAATTACGTGCATATGTAATTAAGATTAGAATTTGATCGTCCCCTTTGCGGGTGGAACGCCAATCCACGGTGTTGTCAGAGTCGCAATCTTGGTGTACTGCGCCTCTGGTGTTATCCACGCGGAAGTGCACGCTACGGTGTCGTCGATTGTGCACATGTATGTCCCGTCGTATATGTCTGTGTCAGAGATAGTGCACCGTATCTTTTTGCTGTTCTTGAGCTGGAGCAGCTGGCACAGCGTCGGGTCAAAGACGACGGACGCAAAGTACGGCGTGTATGCAAACGATGTTACAGGTAGCCACTCGAGAATGTTGGAGCTTGTCATTTATTTAACGAGATTTGAAAAATACCTGGCAATTGTTATATCCAGACGAGAACATGTCGAGCAGGCGTGGTCGCGTCTGTCGAAACTCAAACAGGTCGATGTTTTCTACACACAGCCGCAGTATCTGGTGCTGCGGATAGTTCTGCAGCACGCGGTCGATGTAGAAGTTGGAGGACACAGTGACAAGGATTCGCAGCAGGCTGAGAATGCGGTTCTGCTCGCCAAGTTTCTTGTATTCGGTAAACATGACACAGCCAAACACCTTGTCCGTTGGCTGGGCAACTGTGATCGAGAAGTTGTCGACTATGCCGCCATCGAGGTATATCGAGCCGTCATACTCGCACTCGTCAAACACGATCGGGATCGCAGAGCTCATCCGCACGGCCATCAGACAGTCCATGTCTGGATAAGTTTCATGCGATAGGTACTCGCATGTATTCTTTGTCATGTTGTATGTTGTGCACACAAGTGTGATGCCGTACTCGTCCCGCAGCTGCTGGAACGTGATCGAGTCTCTTCCGATCTTGCTGTGTACCATCGCGTGTAGGTGCGTGTCCAGCTTAGAGTACGGGATTGCACCGTGTCCCGTGACAAGCGAAACAATATCGACGGGAAGCAACGACTCGAGAATCTCGCGCGTGCATATACACGCAATAAGCTCGACAGGCGTATATCCGATCGACAGAAAGAAACATATCATCGATCCAGCAGACGTGCCAATGTACTTCTTAAACACGTGTCCAGCTCCGTTGTCGTACAGATACTGCAGCGCGCCAAGCATCGCAATACACTTGATCCCGCCTCCACCAAGAACCAAGGTGTCAAAATCCATTGTACATTTTTTCAAATGATTTATATAGTGTTTTTACGCACAAGCAGCACGACAACAACTGCGGCCAGTATGGCGATGACCATGTAGTAGATCATGGGATCTGGCGTGTATATCCGGGAACACAACGGACACGACACCACATGCCGCATGACATCCTGGCATCCGGGATCCGTGTGCAGAACGTAGTTTGGAGCCGGTCTTTCCTCTACATGGGCCGGTGGAGTAAACTTGCTGCTTACTTCAATGTCTGAAATGAGTGTGCGCCCCTTCCGCGGGTCTACGACTCCAGGCTGGAATGGCGCCTGCAGTTCCGGCTCGTAGTACGGCTCACGCTGTGGGTTCTGTCGCGAAGTGCCCATATCGTTGATAGACACATACTGTTTGCGCATTTATTCTACGCGTAGAATAAATTAGTTATACAAAAAGACTGTCATATAGACCGATTATCGCCGGGTTTGCCGTAGCACATACTTTTTCGCGACAGATGTCGGCAAATCCGCGTGCCTTTGGCTGAACCACTGCCACGGTGTCTGGATTCCTGAAAACGATCTTTGCTTTCTTGGCCAATTGTTTGTACTGCTGTGTTTTCTTGAACGCCTTGCACTCGGCGACGGTCGCAACGACCGTCACACGCGTTTCGACGCCGGGACGTACTACAACATCGCCAAGATTATCGTATGACACAGTGATACATGCGCGCTGTCCGATCCCCACACCGATTTCGCGAACACTGAGGTCTTTCCCAATCACAGCAACAACCCGCTTTTCTTTATCGCCAAATGCATGTTGCAGCGGTGCGCCAACATAATACACACCCATTCCCCTGTCGTGGCACAGCCACTGGTTATCGTGGATGTGTCCGCTGACAACCAGTCCGGAGTACGCGTGGTACGTGTCGCCGTGTTCAGACTTGATGACGCCAAGATCGCAGCCGCGGAACTCCTGGTGGCACATAATCAGCTTTGCGTCCGTCGCACCCTCGACTGTTTGCAGCGCCTCGGCAAACCGGCCTGGTGACACGTAAGGACAAAACGCGATTCCCCGTTCCACAATCACCGTGTCTACCACTGTGACGTTTGGCCACAGCTTCATGGCATTCATCCAGTGCGTGTCGGTCAAGAACTGCGAGTTCGATATATAGTCGTGGTTTCCGACAAGGATGTACACCGGACGCAGCTTTGCCAGCCGCGAAATCAGCGAGTACGCCTTGTTGAGACACGGTGTTAGGATTTTTTCGTGGTAGTCGAGAATGTCGCCAAGTAGTACAACGATGTCTGGGTTTTCGTGCTCGACCTGCTTTTCCAGGAAGCTCGCAAGCTCGTCTATCAGGTGCAGATTGTGTGTCTTGACGTGGATGTCGCCAACAACAAGCGATGTTGTGTCCATACACCTGCTGCGAACTCTTTAAGATTTAGAATTTGTGCATATAATAAATGTTCAAGGACTTTTGTGAAACATGCGGACCAGCTATACTTACAGTGTCCATTGTCGTATTTGTGTTTATAGTTGGCACAGTGTACTGGCACTATAAAAAGAAGACCGAGACTAAGGCGCTGCTACCTGTGACAATGGTCGACATCAAGCGTCGCAAGGGCGACAGCGCGGGCGAGACCGAGTGTCGTCGCGTTGTCGAGGAGCACTTTGGCAAGCAGTTTCCCAAATGCCGCCCGGACTTTCTTAAAAACAATGTCACAAGCACCGATATCTCCACGTACAATATGGAGCTGGACTGCTACAACGAGGAGCTGAAACTGGCCGTGGAGTACAACGGCCGCCAGCACTACAACTACGTGCCGCACTTCCACAAGAACCGCGAGGCGTTCTACAACCAAAAGTACCGTGACGAACTCAAGCGCATCAGGTGCCGCGAACACGGCATCAGCCTGATCGAGGTCCCGTACACCATCCCCGCTGACAAGATCCGAGACTACATACTCGAGACGCTCAAGTCGATGCGCATTATTTCGGAAAATTAATTTACTTACAATAAATGCAGCTGGGGACACTCGATTTGATTTCAAAATACGTGTTTGCGATCGCAGTGATTGCGATCCTCGCGTACATTGTGTTCAAGATGCGGCGCGTCAATGTCGGCAACTGGACCATTGACGGAAGTAGTGACGACGTGCTCAAGTTTGTCAGTCCAGCGAAAGACGTGATATTTACAGTCCAGCAGGGCAATCAGGGCGTGACTGTGAAAAACTACCTTATCAAAGGCGACGACTACGGGTTGCAGTTCTTCAATCCAAATCTCAAACCCATGGCGCGCTTCAGGGAGAAGGAAATGTATCTGGGTGACATGGTTGTTGCAAACAAGGACGAGAGCGGCAATGCCACGTTTGTGGCATACGATGTCAAGAACAACCGCATGCTTCTGCAAGCTCCACAGGCTCAGGCAGAGCAGCAGTACAAATCCGTATCGGTGCCAACATACAACATAATTTAAATACCATTTTACAAAAAGAAATGAAGTCCTTCACGTCCCAGATCCGCGACAGACTGTGGAACGAACCGCCCGTCTCGCCTGACAGCCTGACTCCCGAGCAGCGCGAAAAGTACGCAAGGTGTGGCGAGCACATGTACGGACAGATGGATCTTGAAAACCTCGAGAGTCTGGTGCAGAACACCGTTGCATATAGCGTGCTGCAGCTGCGATCGGGCATGGACCCTTCGTACTTGACAGACGAGGAGAAGCAGGCGATGCAAACCGTGTACGGAACAGAGTGGGCCTCGCTTGATTTCCAAACAATCCATTAGGTATAAAAATGAATATCGTATACAATACACTCCGTATTGTATCATGATCAACACTAGTGAAATCAAGAACATCCGATTTGGAGTACTCTCGTCTGACGAAATACAGCGCAATGCCGTGTGCCACGTAACTAACACCAACCTGTCCGGACACGAGTCCGTGTATGACGAGCGCATGGGAGTCATCGAGAACGGCAAGACGTGTCAGTCGTGTGGACTGACAAACAAGTCGTGTTCGGGTCACTACGGCTGCATCAAGCTTGCCCGTCCGATATTCCATCCGATGTACTACCGCTACATTGTTACTTTCCTGAACATGTTCTGCTCGCAATGCAGTCGCCTAGTCGTCTCGCTCGACCACTTGAAGGTCGAGCGAATTCCTCCACGGCTCGAACGCGTACAGGAATACGTGTCGGGCGTGAGTTCGTGCTACTTTTGCCAGGCACCGCGCGCCGTCTACTCGTTTGTCAGTAGCGAGTGCACAATCGTCCGATCCAAGTCCGGAGCAAAGTCGGCCATGACGCCCGACGAGTGTCTTGCAATTTTTTCGTGCATCATCGACTCAGACATCAAGGCGATCGGTCTGTTCCCGTCAATGATCCATCCCAAGAGTCTTGTCATGGAGTACATTGTCGTGCTGCCAATCAAGTCGCGTCCGTACATAATTTCCGAGGGCAGTGTGTGTGACGACGATCTCACAGTTGTGTACCAGAACATTGTCAAAATCAACAACAAGATTGCGGAAAGCAGTGCCAACGACGACAAAATTGCGTCGCTGATATTTCACGTGTCGACACTGATGAACAACTCAGAGGGGAAGTCCAAACACAACAACGGAGGCAGGCCAATCAAGGGAATCAAGGAGCGCATCTCGGGAAAAGACGGAATCATCCGCAACAACATGAGCGGTAAGCGTGTCAACCAGTCGGCCCGCACAGTTATTGGACCCGACCCCACGTTGTGCACAGACCAGGTCGCTATTCCCGTAGAGATTGCACAGCGCCTGACGGTCCCGGAACATGTCAACGCAATAAACATTGCAGAAATGCAGACTATCGTGGATTCTGGGCGCGCAAACTTTGTTGTCAGAGGAAAAAACAAGATCAATCTTGCCTACGCATGCACAACCCAGGCCACCGAGATTCTGCGCACAGACGTTGTCTACCGCGCTGGAAAGGTGGCGACTCTGCCGTATCTGCTGGGCGACACAGTAACAAGAGATGGGAAATCGTTTGACTATGTGCCAGCATCTAAGCGGCGCTATGTGCTGCAAGTAGGCGACATTGTTGAGCGGCATCTGCGAGACGAAGACATTGTCCTCATAAATAGGCAGCCTACACTCCACAAGTGCTCTATGCTGGCAAAGCGCATTGTTGTGCGACCCGGCAAGACCATGCGCCTCAATCTTGCAACGACCAAGGTGTTCAACGCCGACTTTGACGGAGACGAGATGAACATCCACGTCCCGCAAGACTACATGGCTCGCATTGAGCTCAAGGAACTTGCATCCAGTACGCGCAATGTCATTTCGACACAATCAAGCAAGCCAAACTTTGCTGTCGTACAGGACGGGATGCTTGGTGCATACCTGATGACAAAACACGACTATGTATTACCGAGACATATATTCATGGACATCTGCATGTCTCTAAAAAGTTACACACAGGACCACTATGTCAACGTACTTGACAGCTTGCCAATGTGTGGCCGCGCACTCGTGTCGCTGATCACACCTCCAGATTTCACATACGTGGGCGGCGGCGTCGAGATACGCCGCGGCATATTTGTCAAGGGAATGCTCACCAAATCCGTTCTTGGAAACATCGTGCACACCATGTACAAGGACTATGGACATGTTCTAGGGTTTATTGACGAGATCCAGTTTATTGCAAACGGATGGCTCGCGCACTTTGGGTTTAGTATTGGGCTTGGGGACTGTCTGCCCCCTGCAGACCTGACTGAGAAAATCGAGCGCGAGGTTGCCCGATGCTTTGCAGAGGCATCGCGCGCCGCTACCACAATTACAAATCCCAAAATCAGCAACGCCAAGGTCAACATGGCGCTTGCCAAGGCAAAAGATGCAGGCATGAAGGCCGCAAAAGATTCCCTTAGTGCCAGCAACGGGTTTGTGTCGACAGTCACGTCCGGCTCCAAGGGCGACTACTTCAACGTGTGCCAGATTACCGGCGTGCTCGGTCAGCAGAATGTGTCTGGCAAACGCATACAGCCGGTCCTCAACAACGGTCTGCGCACACTGCCACACTTTCCGCTCAAGAAACAAGTCGACAACTTTGGTGCGAACGGCTTCGTCCAAAACTCGTTTATACGCGGACTCCGGCCGCACGAGTTTTTCTTTCACTCAATGAGCGGTCGCGAGGGCGTGAGCGACACCGCGCTCAAGACTTCTGTCTCTGGATACACGCAGCGTAAGATGGTCAAGATTCTTGAGGATGTACAGGTCAAGTACGACGGCACTGTGCGCAACTCCACGGGCGACATTATCCAGTGGGAGTACGGCAACGACGGATTCGACCGCACACAGACTCTGCCACGCGACGGTCACACAGACTTTTGTGATATTGAGCGGCTTGCAGCCCGTCTCAACGCGCGAGTCGTAAATTAATACTTACTTTACCGCAAGGTAAAGTAAATGAGGCTTCTCAATATCTATCTGACACTCTGCACTGTGCTTGGATGCATCACACTCGACCTCCATTGGCAGCGCGAGAGAATAAAAATGGAGTTCTGGCGCTCTCGTCAACAGATACAGACTGCGATCGCTAAGGCGCAGTCAGCACTTGCGTTATCCAGCAAACATGTGTCAGATCTTGTACTTGCATGTACCAGTGCAATAAACAACATTGAGGCTGAGCTCGTGCTTTTCAACATTCTAACAGTGGACTACATAGATCCTGCGAATCCGCTCGTCAAGCGCTAGCCTATATAAACTCGTCGCCTATTTTACCAGCTTCCTCGACTATTGATGGAAGACACGACCTGTTCATTGAAAGAACATTCTTGCTGTACACACTGAACCCACTGTCTTGTGATATTTGGTCCCACGACGCATACGCCACTGAATACAGCGGAAAGTCGGACAGCGGAACCAGCCAGTGGCACTCGGACGAGATGTTTGTGCTCTTGATTACCTCTCGGATCGTAATAGAGTTGACCCGTTCTAGATACTGCAGGAGAATGGTATGTGGGTCAACGTGTTTTGGAAACTGGCGCACGTCGTTGAACGGTTTGAAGAATGTCAGCACCGAGTTGTAAAACTGGTCGCGGCATGTGTCGTAGTTTATGTAATCTCCTTTTTTCATGTTGTCAATGTACAGTCCAAACTCGGGCGTAAACTGTATGCTGTATATACCTTCGACCGTTATCACAAAGTGCATAATGTTGCCCATGTCGCGGTGCCACGGGATGCTTGCCATGTCCTGATCGCTGGGCCACCCGAGGGTGCAGTTATACTTTGTGTAGCAATGGTGTGGATGTGTGTGAAAGTTGAAGTTTCCTGTCGGGGCCTGCACCGCCTCGGTGTCGCCACCTGTCAGCGTGTTTGTTGGAAACCCGAGGTACGCCACGGGCTCGTAGTCTCCCGTATCTGTTTTCTCCAGCACGTACGCCCGTATTACAAAATTGCCGGCTACTTCTGTCTGCTTACCAAGATACGACTTGAGCACGTCGGTAACTTTTTTCGGCAGCACAACCTTGAACAAACACCGTTTCATGCCGGAATCGTACTTGAACTTTAATTCGAGTACCCGCTCGAGCTCGTCTTCGCGCACCATGGGATCTGTCTTGTCAAGGAGAAGCGCAATCACATCGTACTTGATCGGCTCGTTTGCGTACGTCTCGTCTGTAAGCTGAGGCTGCTGGAATTTATTTTCAACAAGATACTCGACTGTTTCTCGGAAGAAACTCATCTCCGGTCTGAGCGCAACCCACACGTAGTTGTGCTGCGTGTTTGTGACGACAGCATATATCAGGACATTGATAGTGTACTCGTTGTTGGGACATGCGCCAACAAAGACTTCGATGGCGTCCATATCTGGAACTTCCGTGTATATTAGATATGAGCTAATATCCTTTGAGACAAGTTGCACATCATTAGTACGGATTGTGTCGGCATCACCAACATAGAACACTACGTACGTTTCACAGTTCATACAGCTCATTGGCGGTATGATGTAGTTACACCTGTTCTCCAGATCGTACATCTTTGCGCGAATCGGCTGCGGAACAGACTGGATGTTCATCCAGAAAAGGTTCGCCAACTGCGGATCGCTGAAAGTATTTACTGACATTTATTATTTATTATAAAGTAAATAATGATATCTTGGAAACAGGTTTTTGCGATAGTAATCATTAGCACAATTCTCTTTAGTCTGACTTTACACTACGGCGCCCGTGCGTCGCCCGCCGCAAACGCTGCAGCGTTTGCCGTTCTGCTGCTGGCAATAATCAGCGCCGCCAAGTACTACACTGACAAGAACAAGGAGCAGTTCTTCTTTGAGGTGTCGCCATACAAGAAATGCGCAAACAAGGGATTTTACGGGCGCCCACTTTCGTTTGACTACACGCTGCCCGAGTGCGAGACACAATGTAATCCGTATTAAAAATGTTGCACTAAATAAATGTTGTCGACACTCCAGATTATCCTTATTACAATTATCGCCGCAGCCGCGTTTCTGATCCTGTCGAGCACCAAGTTCGGTATAATGCTCAACACTGTAATCTTCACAGTTCTCCTCCTGATAGTGCTTGTTGGAGTCAAGCTGGCGGCCGAAAAACCAAAACTTGTGTAAACACAGTCTTATTACAATGCGCGTAATAAGAATTAGAAGCTGTAGTTGAAAAGCATCGGGGTTGCACGGCGCTCGCGGAGCTTGATTGGCGCGTACTGCCTCAGCCCCTTGCGACTGATCCCGTCGCCGAGCCACACGCTGTCCCATATCGACAGATCGTAGTTGATATTTGCAATCTCGTATTCGCTGCGTATCTGGTCGACAATGATCTCAATGGCCTCGGTAATCATGTGGTTTGCATCGTCGCGCGGCTCAAACTGCTTAATGTTGTACCTGCTGTATATATCCCCGGTCTGCGGCCTGTAGTTAATGTACACGTTGTTAAGGACGCTTGATATTGCGTCCCGCGGGACAACAATATCGCGGCCATCGGACGATACTCCGTGCAGCAGCCGTGTAATCTCGGCAGACATCCAGGCAAGTGTCTCGTCGGAAAACATGTACTTGAATGTCTCGTCTTCTGTCTGGAATCCCACATTGCGCAGGTACTGCTCGGCATTCGTGTAGCTGCCGCGTGTTGTGTGGTAGTTGCGTGCTGCCATTTACAATAGACAACATTTCAAAAATGAAATACATTTGCGCATAATCCTGAATTGTATCCTAATGTACGCCATCGACATCTGCGCCATCTGCCGCGACTCTCTTGCATCCAGCACATCAAAGACACTCGTGTGCAACCACGTCTTCCACGCCGAGTGCATCGACGCGTGGACAGCGCGCGTCAACCAGTGTCCGTACTGCCGCACCGTACTCGGTCCAGCACCTGAAGCTACAACAGATGACGAGGATGCAACAACCATCGGCGACGACGAGTTTGTTGCCGAGCTTGAGCAGCGCGTGTTTGACGAATTTCTAGACACCGCTATCGATTTTGACGAGACAGACAGCGACTTGACTATGGACGATGAAGAACTCCGCGAGCGTGCTGCGCTTTTCCACGGCCAGATGTTCGAGGTGGCAGTCCGGACGGGTCTGACAACTTCCATGGACTGGGAACGTGCCTCACTGGAGCTGACACTCTCGCAAGCGGTAATCAAGATATTCATTGACGCGTACAACCGTGGAGAAATAAACGAAGCTGTTATCGACTGCAAGACCGTGTTTGACAACTTTGTACAGTTCCAGGACCTCAGTGCGGACCTTATTCGCGACAACATGCCTCTCTTTGACATGTACCTAGTGTCGGTGTTCCAGTCGCCCGAAACCAAGTACGAGCTGGGTATCGATACCCCACTACCACACAATATCGCTGTGCTCAGATAAGCAGCAATTATACATATTTACTCTCGCAAACGAGAGAGTAAATATATTTTTTACACACACAAAATAAATGGCTTCCAAGTATACTCGTGAAGATCTTCGTGCAATCTTTGAGCAACGTGCAATCGACATTGATCCCAAAGCTCTCAAAAAGCGGCTCAGCGACGGGTTCACAAAGTACAACCATCTAGTCCGCACACTGCTCGACACAATGTTCAGCCATTTGTGTGGTGACCTGTTTACAAATGCGGACGCCACTGTATTGCGAATTAATTCTATAAAGCAGGAGATTGCAGAACTGTTTGGCCCTGGTGCGCTAGGTAAATTGGAGCATCATCTGTCGCTTCTTGAAAAACAAGTCGCCGATTACACATTGCTGCTTGAGCTTATGAAATACTACCGCAAGGAAATTCCAATGACAGTGCGCGAGTGCACCCAGGCAAAAATGACACAGCGCGTTATTAATGCAATTACAAAGTTTGAAGACGCGCTGGAGCTCCCACCGTACCCAAAGACCGAGGCAATTTCCAGAATCAAGCAGGCATGTGGCCCGCTACCCAAAGACCCCGCTGTAGTCCATGCAGAGAAACAAAGCTTGAAAAAGTTCATGAACAAAAATAGATACTATCCCAGCATCGAAAAATACATCAATTGAGTAATATTACCAATATTCAAAGTAATATTACCAGGTATTACTTCAGACGTCCTAGGTCTTTTCCAGTATATATTCTGATGTTGCTGTACTCTGCTGACAGGTTGTTGTTGCAGTACATGTTTTCGTAATATGGGTAGCAGCCTTTCTCTGGATTGTAGTGGCCCCAGAATGTACGCGCAGGGAAATCCTGTGCACCCTCTACTGTCACGCCCCACTGTCCGTTGGTGGCACACTGCGGCTTTTTCTCGCCGTAGTCATTGCTGCCAGCCTTCCAGCATCTGTCAGAGTTCTCGTCAGCGGAACATCCGGGCCACTGGGTAAAATACTTGTCGTCGTATGTAATAACTTTTCCGGCGAGTCTTCCCATACTACTGCAAGTAACCGCCTCGCTCAGGTCAAACGGGTTGCGCGACGTGATCATCTGTGAAATCATGTCTTGCCACTTTTCAAGCGCTTCTACAGTGTATCGCGGTGCGCCCTGTGAGATATCAAACATTGACTTGGCATCGTCGCCGGCAACAAAGTCGTACAGACGTCCCTTTACGTGCGTGGCCCATGTTGGGTCTGGTACAACTGTGTGTATAATTTCTGGCGACCACAACCCGTTGCCGTTTGCACTGACGGGAAGCTGCACCGTTTCGTATCCAAGAACATTTGCAAGCCAGAATATGGGCTCGTCGAATGCAACAATTGTGCATACTCGGTCAAGGAGATAGTCGCGTGACTGCCGCGCGCCGTCAATTGCAAATTTAATACTGTCTTTGTCTGAAACACCATGCTGGCTAGCATACCACTGCGCGACCTCGCCAAACTGGATTGCAGCATTCGGCCCGTACGGTTGGCCGTTCTGTCCAATCTTGCCCGGAGTAAACAGACCGGTTGCAGAAAGCACGCCCTTGTTGTCAATGTATATCCACTGCTTGGGAACAACAACCCAGCCACCGGTTGATGTGCGTGCCATTGGCGGCCACGTATTTTCGGTGCAGTACTTCCAGACAATGGTGTACGGGTCGTCCGTGCCGTACCAGTGTCTGAGGATTTCGCTCCCGCTCATCTTAGAAAAGTCAGCACCGCGCATTGCTGTCATGTCGGGCATGTCAAGGTCGCTGCGGGACGACGCGGCCAGCTGCTGGACGAGTTTGAACAGGCCATCCATCTTGTTGTTTGCGACAAATGTGTGTCCAATGCGGTAGAACAGCCCGGTGCCGCCACCAAAGAACGGATTGAGCCATGTCCCCTGGCTTTGGACCATGCCTGGCTCCCATGCCGAGTGCGTCACCTCGACGTACGCACCGCTGGCAAGTCCAAACGCCCAGTCTCGTGTCTTACATGTAAAGCCCATGTTGTCGCTGTTTTGCGGGTCTATTCCGTTCAAGTACGACCATTTCTTGAAGCTCTGGTCGTAGACAGGCCCAAACGGGTAGTATATGTTGCGTATGAGCGTGTACAGGGTAATCCAGTACGGGCACGGCCCGCTGCGGTTCGCAGCGTCAACCTCGCCGCCGTCTGCGCGCGCCCCCCACGGGATGTCTACGCGCTGTGAACCGACAATGTTGCGTGGGACAAGTGCGCCGTCGAATGTTTTGCCGTCGCTGTACACTGTGTGTTTGTTCTGGGTTGCGTACGTTATCCACATGTACATGTATCCCATTGGCGCGTACGGAAACAGGTTTGACTTGTTGCTGCAGCACGGCAGCGCGTCCCAGCCGCCCTCCGGTGCCAGGTCGCCTCTGTACGCGTAACAGCAGTTGTAAATAAAGTCCAGATTGTTATAGAATCGCGCAATGTCCATGCAGTCCATGTTGCCGAGTGTTCTGGCAGCAAGCGGGTACACACGGGCAAGATATGCGCGGGTCTGGTCGGCGTGTTTGCGGTAGAACTCTTCGGTCTGGTCGAGAATCGGGCGCGGAACGCGGCTGTAGCTGTAAACCATGATGGCAAATATAACTAGAACGACGCACACCACTGCAATTGTCTGCTTCTTCATTTTACATAACGAAGAAAATCGGGTATAAAAACACATTTTTCCATACAAATGACAGTGACTGAGCGATACCAGTCGATTCTCCACATCTTTGACAGCGACTCTGATACCGACGAGTCCTACACGTCTAGCGAGGACGAGCTCTTTCCTGTACCACCGGCACCGGTCTCGTACGAGAGCGAGCGGATGTTTCTTATTTCGCGCATTAATTACCTAATGAACAAGGTCAGGTCAATGTCGAAGGATATTGACGACTTACTGGACCGATAATTATACTGTGCACAGTATAATTGCCATTATTCAGAAAGCACTGGCTCGGCCGCGACTTTTCTGGGTTTGCGGACTTTCTTCACAGGTTCAGCCACTGCAGCTACTTCGACCTTTACTTCCTCCACTTTTACGGGCTCGACAGGTTGTGCGGTTTCTTTGTATGAGGCCTTCTGGCTTTCGGAGAGCTTTGCCCACTCCTCGGCGATCTTGCACATGATATCCTTGGGACCAAGTTCAGGATGTGCGTCTTTGACCTTTGGGCGGATTGCGGCACAGAAGTTGATGTAGGCGCTCTTGGGCTTTGTGCTTTTTGGTTTTTCGGGTTTATGCTGGACAGGCAGTTCCGCAGCAAGCGTCTGGTACTTTTGCTTGTAGACGTCCTTCTGTGCGTCTGTTAGGGCAGACCACCTCTTTGAACACTCCTGAATAACCTGGGTGCTTTTGAGTTCGGGGTTGCTGACTTTTATAAGGGGACGCTGCTCGTCGCAGAAGATAAGATAGCTGGACTTTGGTTTCTTGACTTTGTCTGACATTTTTGTTTATTCTCAAGCACTTTAAGCTACTTAGATAATCAGCTACAAAATGTGAAATGGTGGCATAATCAGAACACTTGGTATTGTATGTTGTCTTACAAGTTTGTATGCCGCTGTGGCAAGTGCGAGATCTTGACAAAGGATATAGACACTGGCCAGGATTCTGACTTTGGGCCGTATGTCCACAATATTCCACGCGCTGGGACATTTATACACACGCAGCATCCGAAGCGAGTTCTACTTGTACAGTCGTATAACGGCAAGTGGGGGCCTCCAAAGGGCCGACTTGAGGACGGCGAGACCGGATTGCAGTGTGCGATTCGAGAAACTGTTGAAGAAACCGGTATTGATGTGAAACAGTACATCGATCCGCACAAACGCAAGATGCTAAAAGGGAAGTGGGACATATATAATATCGAGCTTGATCGTAGCCTGCCACTAAGTCTTACAGACTCGACCGAAATCACGGGGATCGGGTGGCTGACGCCACAGTGTATACGGAACAACCGGGCGATCCTAAACCACCCAGCCAAGCTTGCATTGCACGAGTTTGCCGGCCTATCTATGTGATTTTTACACCGCGGTGTAAAAATGAAACATTGCACACTATTGCACCAGAAACAACAATATGTCATACCGGGAAGTTGGAAAACGTGTGCTGGGAATGTATCTCTCGATCCGGCGTAATATCGATATTCTCGAGGCGCGAATCAACCTCAACTCGGCGTCACAGGCAGTGTACATGAAGAATCTGTACGACTGTGTTGGGTATCTGAGCCGTGGTCTTGTTGCTGAGTACCACGAAGATATCAAGCTGGCGCTTGCTGGATTTAATCTCCGTATCTATGGCGAGTATACAGCGGCAGAGCACGAGACCGACACGTTTCTGGAGGAGGACATCGACGTGACCGAGGGGGCGCTGTCGTGTCCCAAGTGCAAGATGAACAAGACGTTTTCGTACACAAAGCAGGTGCGCTCCGCCGACGAGGGCACGTCCGTGTTTGCGCGCTGCTACAACTGTTCGCACAAGTGGCGCGAGTCTTAACCAATTATTATTTTTACCTTTGGGTAAAAATAAAATAATTATAGCATCTGCATAACGCGGCAGACTTCGTTCCTGATTTTGGTTACGGTGAGCTGGCTGATTTTGACTTTAGCCGAAAATTCTTTGATAGACAGTGTATGGCCGTGTTCGCATATGTAGTGGTACACGATTCCGGCAGCGACGCTCTGTGGACGCGACTCCTGGAACATTGGCGACCGATCCTTGACTGTGTCGTACATGTGCAACACAGCGGCCTTCTGCGATTCCGTAGAGTTGAGAATAACCATTATTTCGCAAATGATGTCCCGCGGCGTGATGTATGTCACCGTTGCATTCTTAGAGTCTGTGTTCTTGGGTGTGTTGAGTGCAACCTGTTTTATGCCGTGGAGAAAGTCTGACTTGTTGAGGTTTGCGTCTTTCATGATCTCGCGCAGCATGTCGCAGCTTTTAGGCGCACCGAGTTGTTTGTACGCGTGGAAGAGACATGCTGCAATGATTGCCTTGCGCGATGATCTGCCGCGCTTGATGTGGCCCTTTGTGACTTGGACGTAGATCGAGTTTGCAAGGCTGATGACGTTTTCGCCAATCCCCATGTTTTCGAGATCCTTGAGAATCACCATAGTCTCACCCTTGCGTGCAACACAGCGAGTCGGATTGCTCTTTGCATCCGTGTCGTAGTATCGCCACTCGCGCTCGTACGTCTGGAGCTTCTCTATCTCGGCGCCGCAGTCGGTACATATTTTGACGTTTCCATCAACACATGTCGAGGCGTGCACACACTTGAGAGCGCTTTCGGTTGGAGCGGGGTTGCTGTCGATGTTGTCAAACACGTCAAAGTAGTCCATATATATACCAGCTAGAGATTATTTCGAAAACATTTTTTCAGACCGTGTCATTTAATAAATTGTTTGGCTAGATAAATGTCGTCGCGATCGTACATCCACATCGACAGCACGTACCGCAACCGCAAGCAGTTTCCGCTCCCCGCATCCTTTGTTGTCCCGATAGCATCCAACAACGCGTTCTTTACACCAGATGCACTCCATGCAGCCGATCCGATAAGCGAGGCGTACCCGTCGTATGTGTTTGCAGGACAGAGCGCCAATCGCGGACCCGAGGTGTTTAACGGCGGCACGTTCGTTGCACCGATCCTCAACATTTCCGCGTCGAATATTGACGCATTCTACAACGGGTACGCTGTAACAGACACAACAATTGCCGAAACACGTACAATCATCGGGTACGACGGTGCGACTCAAACAGTCACTCTCGACCATCCGTTTTCGAGCACGTGGGCGGCGACAGACACATACACGATTACAGATCCCAGTACTGCAAGCGCGGTACAGATGCAGCCTGGTGCGAGTACTGTACCGGGATTCTACAGCGGGCTCCTGCTGAAAGACGAGACTCTGAACCAGTACCGGTTTATCACCGCGTACGACGGAACGACACGCACCGCAACGTTGTCCAGCGCATTTACAGGCTGGGCTGTTACTAACACTTACTCTGTACGTGGTCTGACAAGTGACGAGCAGGGCCTGATTGTCGCTGCAACCCCGCTGACAGCAACACTGCCTGGCACATCTTCTACCGCAGACAATTTCTACAAAGGCCGATTTATATACTTCAGCACCGGTCCGGCTACCGGTGAGGCACGCGTCATCACATCGTATGTCGGCGCGACACGAGTGGCAACAGTCAGTCCGGCATTCAGTCCAGTACCTCTACCTGGAAACACGTACGAGATTCTGCCGTTTTCAAGAGACAGTCTGTACCCGCTTGCATACTCTGGTAGTGTGCTGTCGCAGCAGGATACTGTGAACTACGAGATCCAGCTTCTAGGACTGGACATCCCAAATCTTGATCTCGTGGTTGCAAGCGGCAATCGGCCCTCGTTTTATCCGTACGTGCTGGTCGAGCTTGCGTGCGACACATCAACCGGTGGCCATGCAAGAAACATAATTTACTCGAATAATCCCAACGCCGTGTACTCGACGTTTGTTGTACCGATCGCCGACGTCTCGAATCCGCGTAGCACGCAGTTTCTGTCTCTTGTTGCCAATGGCATGACACAGACCATGCGCTTCAAGCCAAACGATAACTTACGGTTCAGTGTCAAGATGCCGAACGGCGAGCTATTCAATGTTGGTCCCGACACGCAGTCGCCCCTTGCTCCCGATCCTGCAATCCAGATCTCAGCCGTGTTTTCGATCAAACGAGCTGTCTAAGAAATATCATGTATTACACAATACATGATAGTAGGTGCGATTGATCCTGGTGTGAACAACTTTGCGGTCGGGATTGAGAACTTGTGTATAGACACAATGCGCGGATGCGATGTGGACACGGCGTGCATGTGTGGCGAAACTGTGTTCTGTGACAATTTTACGCTTGAATCTAGTGCGACTGCCGACGTCACCCGCGTTCTCGACAGTCTGCACGAGTACTGGGTGATGTGCGACGTCGTGCTTGTGGAGCGGCAGATGCAGTTTCGGACAGTTATTAACACCAAAGCCATCCGGATCGCCCACCACTGTCTCTCGTACTTTGAGCTCAGGTATCCACACATTGTTGTAATCGAGTATCAGAGCAGCAACAAGACGCGCGTGCTGGGCGCGCCGCCTGGACTTACAAAGCCACAGCGCAAAAAGTGGTCGGTGGACACTGCGGACCGGATTCTGCACAGTCGGGGAGATACATCCACACTTGCGCTTAGAAACTCGTTTCAGAAGAAGCTTGACGACATCAGCGACTGCATGCTCATGTGTCTCTCGTACGGAATGACGCGCTCAAAGTCTAAGAATAAGACGTGCATAGCGTAGCACGTCGGGAAGAGTGACACTGTACTCGAGTTTCTGTGGCAACGCTGCGGCGAGCTGGCGCGGGATGTCGCCGTGCTTGGTGACCTTGTATGCGTATATCAATGCAGCGGGGTTTTTGTGGCCGACGTCCGGCATGCGCTGTGCAATGTCGTACAAGATCGACAGGTCGTTGTCGGTAAGCCCAAGCGGTGTCCGCAGGATTGCGAACCGGTCGCTCATGGTGTACAGAAACGTTCCCAGCGGTGTTCTGATGTCTACATTTGCACCACGTACTGCCACACGCTCAAACGCGTTGCGCTCTGCCACAAAGTCAGACTCGTCCATTTACTTTTATATTTAAAGTTTTGACTTTATTGTTCAATACATGGACCAACACGAATTCGCAATCTTCAAGGCAATCTCTGACTTTGTAGCAGACCTGAACACCGTGTACGGCGAAAAGCACAAGTCGATTGCGCTCTACCACCGGCTCGTCAGTAAGACGACGATCCTCGACAAGGATCCAGTACGCAAACACATTGGCGTTTTTACGCGGTTCTGCGATGCAAACAGCAAGGCACTTGAAGAAAAAGATGCCAACAGGATTGTCGACCCGCTGATAAAGTACTCTGACCGCGTGTTTGTCAAGCTCGACACAATTATGGAACACAGCGATTCTGAGACTCGGGCTGCGATCTGGAATCACCTGCTGACTATCAACGCGCTGATCTATCCCGGTGAGAGGTCACTGGAGCTGCTAAGAACGTCGCGCGAGGCCTCCGACGACGACTTTATTACCGACATCATCGACGCTGTTTCGTCTAACATTGACCCCACCACGAACACGAATCCTATGGCTGCCGCAATGGCGCTTGTCAGTTCTGGAAAACTGACAGATATTATCTCGTCTATGAGCGACAAGTTTGCCAGCGGTACGCTCGATCCGGAGGCGATGCTCAAAAAAGTGAGTAGCATGTATTCTAAAATGACAGAAGGAGATAAAGACGCACCCGACATAGGCACTATCATTTCAAGTATAACCGGAAAATGAACGACATTAACATGACCAACGACCGCGTTGACGCATACACTGTCAACCAATTTATAGCGACATTCTGTGCAAAACACAACTTGACAAAATCGCAGGTGCTTCCGTGTGCTGGTGCGCAGACTAAGCCCAAACTGCTGTTTGCACGACACCGTCCTGGTAAAACAGGTATTCCACCACATATCGTGGTCCAAAGCGGTACGGCGATCGGGCGCCGCGATGGCGGTGCGCTGACACTCGACGACATCGACGCGTGCAAGCTGGCGCATGTACCATTTGTCCTCCCCGACAATCTGTATGGAAACACCGAAGTCTACACCGAGGAAATCAAAAACTATATATCGACCAAGGATCTCTCCGACTCTGAATACGAGTCGGACTAATTATTTGTGTTTTCGATAACACACAAATACACATATAAAACCTATTTATTCTTTCTCAAAAGATGAATGTGGAAATCGTCAAGGTTCCAAATAATCGCCCGTCGGCAAGGCCAAAGAGACACGGGAATAGCCCGCGGCTGTATCTCGAGCTTGTCGAGAACAAAGACCGCGTTAGACAGGAACTTATAAACAAAGAATACGTGCCGCCCGACGAGCCAGAGGTCTCCATGTCCGATATCGAAGATGAAATCCCAGACACAGACAACGCGTCGAGCGATGATGCATCTGTAAACGTGGCTGATGCCCAGTCGGAGTCTGACATGTTGCACAACGGTGATGATGCAGTCTCGGACGAGATGCTAACACATACTAAACTCGATGAACGTATCAGCGAAATGTTCAAGGTCGATGACGACGCACCAGAACATACAGCTGCAAGCGCGGACGGTGCGACTCGCACACCAAACCCGCCTGCCCTGTCTGAGGTTGCGCGGGACAAAAAGTACTACCGCGATATTTCCCAGGTCACCAAATCAGATATTGACGAGGAGGACGAGAAGCGGCAGCTGCTTTTCAAGTTCGACCTTCTGAAAAGACAGTACAAGGACTTTCAGGCCATCATCCCAGAATACACAATCATGTCTGATCTGTCTACGATGCAGAAGTCGTACGAAACCATGTTGCAGCGCGTCGTTCTCGACTCGAGCGTAGAGGATTACAAGAACTACTTCCGCCAAGCGTGTTTTGGTGTTGAGTGGGCACTCAACTACTTTGGCTTTGACATCACTGGATTCACAGCAGACCAGATGTCCAAAATGAATACGTACGAGCGGCTGCTTGTCGAGCTGTGTGCTAAACACTACAACCCAGCGGGATCAAGCATCCCCGTCGAGATCAGATTGCTTGGCATGATCATCTTGAATGCTGCTCTATTTATTGGCATGAAGATGATGGTCAAGAAGTTTGATACTCCAACACCGCCAAAACAAGACACGCCCGTTCGCAAAATGAAAGGTCCGCAAAACATCGACGATATCCGCGAATAAATTAACCAACTTATAAAAACTTACTTGTCTATAATAAATATGTCGTGTGAGGAATTACATGCAAAAACAATTGCCGAGCTCAAAAAAATTGCAACAGACATGGGAATCAACAATATCCCAGAACTCAAGGCGGATATTATAGACACAATATATAATGCATCTCAAAATCGTCCACACACCCAGAGTCAAAATCTCGATTCTCTCAATGTCAAGCAGCTGAAGGAGCTGGCGAAGCAGCGTGGTGTTCCTGGATACTACAAGCTCACCCGTCCCCAGCTTCTCAGTGCACTCGCAGCCTCGTCACGACCTGCGTCTCCTGTACGAGTTGCTACACCACCTAGACCTGTGTCCCCTGTGCGTCAACCGTCTCCTGTACGACCAAGCTTTGATTCTCTCAATGTCAAGCAGCTGAAGGAGCTGGCGAAGCAGCGTGGTGTTCCTGGATACTACAAGCTCACCCGTCCCCAGCTTCTCAGTGCACTCGCAGCCTCGTCACGACCTGCGTCTCCTGTACGAGTTGCTACACCACCTAGACCTGTGTCACCTGTGCGTCAACCGTCTCCTGTACGACCAAGCCTTGATTCTCTCAATGTCAAGCAGCTGAAGGAGCTGGCAAAACAGCGTGGTGTCCCTGGATACTACAAGCTTACCCGTCCCCAGCTTCTCAGTGCACTCGCAGCCTCGTCACGACCTGCGTCTCCTGTACGAGTTGCTACACCACCTAGACCCGCATCGCCTGTACGAGTACCAAAACCGGCGTCTCCAGTTCAACTAGAAACACCGCCGATGTTAGATGAAGAAATTCAGCCAGAAATTATTAAAGTTAAAGTCCAAGATCGCGAAAAGTACATTGACGATATTCTCCGAGATATCCAAGTTAACGATACCGACAAGTATTTGCGCACTGTCAGCGCCAAGATTCTCCGATGTCTTGGCATGTATTGAATTTAAAAACTGTATTTGTAAACTCAGATGTCCGAGCCCATACTCGACGCAACACTGTCACGCTTTGTCCTGTTTCCCATAAAATACAGCGACATATGGTCTATGTACAAGAAGGCCGAGTCGTCGTTCTGGACTGCTGAGGAGATCGATCTGTCTAAGGATATTTCCGACTGGAATAGTCTGACATCCAATGAGCAGTACTTTATCAAGCACGTGCTTGCCTTCTTTGCTGCAAGTGACGGAATCGTAAGTGAGAACCTGGCAGCACGCTTCTTAGCCGAAGTACAGATTCCCGAGGCGCGGCTGTACTACGGCTTCCAGCTCATGATGGAGGGAATTCACGCCGAGGTGTACAGCCTGCTGATAGACACGTATGTCAAAGATCCCGCCGAAAAACAGCAGTTGTTTGATGCCATACACACTATCCCATGTGTCCGCCAAAAAGCCGAGTGGGCAATGCGATGGATCGAAGGTACAGACTCGTTTGGCGAGCGACTCGTTGCGTTTGCGGCTGTGGAGGGAATATTCTTTTCCGGATCCTTTGCGTCGATATTCTGGCTCAAGAAGCGCGGTCTTATGCCCGGCATTACATTTAGTAACGAGCTCATAAGCCGCGACGAGGGCAGCCACTGCATGTTTGCATGTCTGATGTTCTCGCATCTTGTGAACAAGCCCCTGACAGTCGTGCAAATAATCCGTGAGGCGGCCGAGATCGAGAAGGAATTTGTAACGGATGCGCTTCCGGTTGACTTGATCGGCATCAACTCACACCTTATGTGCGAGTATATCGAGTTCGTGGCTGACCGGCTGCTTGTTGAGCTAGGACAGACAAAGATATACAACACACATAATCCGTTTGATTTTATGGAGATGATTTCGCTCGAGGGGAAGACCAACTTCTTTGAGCGCCGCGTTGGCGAGTACAAGCTGGCACACGTATCAGATGCACAGGTATTCTCCACGAACGAAGATTTTTAATATCTCTATAAGATATTTAAAATTCAAACGTCCAAATCCAATGGAGAGTATTGCGGACATAGACTCCTATGTGGCAGCACACGTCACACAGACGGCAGCCAATGTGGAAACGTACCACAGGATTCTCGAGCAGATAAGCGCGCTCGAGGGTGTGCACCCGATTGCCCGGAAAGAGGTAGAGACGACACATGCGCGGATCATGTGTGATCTGGAAAACGTCTCGAACGGTCTGATGTTCTACATAATGGAAACATCAAACATTAAGGACATTGCGCAGTACGCGACAATTGCACAGTCGTACTGCACACTCAAACCGGTGTCGAAGCCATGCAGGACACTCAAGATCGTGTGTTCTATATGCAAGGGAACAAAGTTCGATGTGGTGCACGACACCACGCATATCTGCTGCGGGTGTGGGAATCAGAAGGACATTTTTAACATAAGTCCGTCGCACAAAGACTCGTCGCGGATGAATACCGCGCTGCGGTACACGTACAAGCGCCGCATCCACTTCAAGGACTGTATCAACCAGTACCAGGGCAAGCAGAACGTGTGTATATCCGACGCGGTGATTTCCGCTCTGTACGACTGCATACACACACACGGGATAAATAACGGATCTGACTACTCTGCTGTCAACAAGGAGCAACTGTTGATGTTTCTTAAGGAAAGCGGCCACGCAAAACACTACGAAGACATCAATCTGATATACAAGCTGATTACCGGTAATAGTGTTGACGATATCACATACCTGGAAGACGCGCTGATCCAGGACTTCAACATCCTTACAGATCTCTACGACAAAAAGTTCAAACACACACACAGAATCTCGCGCAAGAGTTTTATCAACACGCAGTACGTGCTCTTCCAGCTGCTGCGCCGGCACAAGCATCCGTGTCGCCAGGAAGACTTCAACATCCTGAAAACGATAGACCGCAAACTGCTGCACGAAGACATCATATCCGAGCTGTTCAACGATCTTGGGTGGAATTTCACCTCGCTATTCTAGTTTTACTTTGGCAGCAAAGTAAAACAATAATTATCCGTAGATCGGTTCGTCGGGAAACACACACTTCTCGTCGTCGTTCATGTCCCAGAACGAAATTGCGTCGTATCCGAGCACACCGGGTGTTGGAGCTACAGGCGTGGCAGCCATGTACGGCATGATCTCGTCCGTGATGTCCGTGTCGTCGTACGTAGACGTCGCCATGTAGTACTCGCACGGACCTGGCGTGCGCCTTACAAGAAGGCAGCACTTTGTTTCGCCAAGATGGAACTCGAGTCTGTATATTTTCTTGCTGACTCGTGACAGGACAGGTCTTGGACGGCACATGTTGGCAGCCAGCTGCTTGACTTTGTGCTTGACGTAAAGCACAATAAACACCATGTAGATGTAGAAACAGTATAATAAATTACGCATTAGTTATATCTGACAAGAATACTTTATATCAAGAAAAACGATTTGCGGCCAACAGTAATAGCACATTGTATGAAGCTTGAGCGCATTGTCCAGATCCACCCGTCGCATCTTGGCTCGTCATTCTTGCAAACAGTCAACAATATTGTTGTCGACAAGTACGTCGGCTCATGCTCGGCGAATCACGGGTACATTGTGGATGTCAGCGCCGTCCGGATCACTACAGCTCGCACTGAGTACTCGTCGCCAAACGTATCTGTGTCTGTTGTCTTCAATGCAACAACAGTAAAGCCTGTGTGTGGAGACGTGTACAGCGCTCGGTCTGTCAAGACACTTGCAAACGGGACTATGTTTGACTACATCTGTCCGGGAAAGTCGCAGTGTCTGTTCAAGATCTTTGTCCCCAACGAGTCTGTGAAAGAGGGAGTGTCAGCACAAATCGAGATCACGGCAACCAAGTACATGAAAAACCAGTACAACTGCATTGGCAAGCTGGTCACGTAATTATATTTTTACATTTGAAATGTAAAAATCAACTAGCAGAAGTCGCAGTATGCCATACACAGCGGCTTGCGGATGTCGCGCAGTCTCTGCGCCGTGCGGAAATACACCTCGTCGACGTTCGCCACCGGATTCTTGCGCACTTTCTCAACCCAGTCTCGCATAATTTGTTTGAACTGTGTCAACGTCTTTTCGACCATCTCGCGGTGCTCGCCGGTCTTGTCAAGCGTAATCGCCTCCTCGAGAAACGCCTCCAGCGTGAGGCGGTGCTTGTTTATGCAGTCGTCGCACCGACGCCCGGGCTGGAACAGGTGGTCTTCTAGGAGAATCATGTGTTTTGCAACCTCGCGCAGATTGAATTTTGGATCGAGGATCGGGTCCAGCTTCTGCTCGCCGCCACGCGGTTTAGGCGAGAAACACGACGTGCAGCCCTGTGTCCCATCGTCCTTTCTCTGCCCCTTGTTGTAGCGCGGCATGTACTCTGAGCTACAGGAGCTTGTAAACTCGGGATTAGAGTTTGGCGTGTCCATGTTGACGCCATCGTACCGGTATGCCAGACTGCGTTCCGGGACTTGTGGGTAAAACCGGTTGCTTGTTTCCTTGGCGGGAGAGAGACGGGTGGCAAGATTGTTGGGCAGCGGTGTGCCTCCCGACATTGAATAGTACAGCAGACTCCCAGGCTGGTGTTTATTGCGTTTGCAAATACTTCCGTATCCGCCATACATTTTACTATTGTCATGAAAATGTTTTCCGGTTTATATTCTTAGTTACGTCTCCGCCGATTCATGAGGAAGAGTACAAGCACAACTAAAATCACAGCAACTATGAACCAGATCCAGACATTGCGCCACCCGCCTATGTTTATGTCGCCCAGTGCGTACACACTTGTACCATCCTGCAGCTCGACCGGATCGTGTCCGACTCGGTACGCCCAGAACATCGTGTAGATAGGCAGTTTGCGTGTGTCAATGACAGGTGACAGAGAGCCAGACATCTCGCCGCGCCGGATCTTTTCAACATGTACGTTTGCATACATAGTCACTGGGTCAATGTCGAGCTGCGCACGGATCACGTCGTCGTCGTCGGACGCGCGCGGCACCAGCGCGTTGTACACCAGCGGATACGGAAAGTCGCTGCCGAAGATTTGCGGCCAGACTGACACGACGTTCTGCTCAAGCTGTAGCTCCGGAATCATGATTTCAATCTTGCCATATCCATTATCACCCCACTCGCGCCCCCACGAGTTTGCAATAATCCAGTACTTGACAAACCGCCCGTCCTGCTCGTCTTCTCCCCAGCCGACAATGCGCACGGCGTGGCCGCCGAGTGTCTTCTGCTCGCGTTTTGGGTGTGTGTATATAAGCGTGCCGTCCTTGTAGCCTGTAAGAAAGTCGTCAAACACCTGGAAGCCGACAGCGACGGGCCCCCACTTCATGACCTCGAGCTTGATCTCGTTGACAGTTGTTTCGGTGATTTCGCTGTGCCCAATCGTGTAGTACTGCTCTGCCATCCAGTAGCGTGGCGCATTTTGTTTGTTGACACACAGACTCGGGAACCCGTCGCCCTCGAGCTCAAGACACAGCGGGATCCGCCCGTTCTTTGCAATGAACCGTGCAATGTCGCGCTCGGACACGCAGCTTTCCTCAAGCGTGCCCTGGACGTACGTCGACCGCGCAGCGTTGTACATCGTGTTGCCCTTGCACGCATGCACCGCGTGCTTCTTGCCTATTTCTTTTTCAAACACCGTGTCCGTGCGGGTTTTGAGAAAATCGTCCGGCGTGCCTATGTCTTCAAGATCCTTCATGCACACAACCATCTCCATCGGATTGAGATCCGGCTTGACCTGGCCCAGCGTCTGGATCGCGTACCGGTCCGCGAGCATGCCGACTACCGAGAACGCGTAGCACGCGCCACACAGGCCCTGGTTCTTTATTGGCGACAGGTAGTCAGCCCATACTTCTCGCCCGTCAAAGTGTGTAGGAATTGGCGGATGCACAGCGGGCGCAAGCACCGTGCCAAACGTCTTTTCCTGCTGGTCGACGACCGGGTCGCTGCGCAGAATCGTTCCAAACGTGTGTGCCATTTATTCTCAGAAAAATGTTTTATACGACTCTCTGATTTTCAGGTACACTAAATAAATGGACGCCGCATTCAAGCCATGCATGGTGTGCACAGAAAGCCTTGGTGTCGACGGAGACATATACATGACACAGTGTTCCCACTTGGCCCACGAGTTTTGTTTCAGCGAAATCGTGGAAAAACAGTATCCGTGTCCAGCGTGTGACCACCAAAGCCCGCTACCGCTCGTGTTAGTTTCCGCCGATAATCCAATATGCTTGAAATAACTGTTTCAAATAGTATTTCCTCTCACACGCAAGTGACAGGAAATATGTTTGTAATACCCATTGTTTGATACGTAAAAATTAAATAATTAATTATTTTGTTGAATAAATGAGCATACCTGCCTATCCATTTGCAATCCAAGACACTGCACTCGGTGCTCGTTTGACAGACATCAAGAACGCTGCTCCTCTCGTGTACGGTCCTCTTGTACTCTCCGCAAACACAACACTGTCCGTCCGCCAGTTTTTCAGCATGGTCGCCAATGGCTTACTTGCCACTACCACAGCTGGATCAATTACGGTGACAATGCCCACTGCCGCATCTATCTTGGCCGCATTTCCGCTCGAAGCTGGAGCCCAGCTCAAGTTCTCCGCCGGATCGTCTGCTACTGCTGCAGGTCCTAACGTGCTCAACATTGTGGGAAATACCGGCTTTGCGCTATCCAACGGTGCTGCTATAGCCATACCTGCGCAAACTACCCGCAACATTGTTGTCACATGTATCAATCCCACAACCCCGCTACTTGTAATCAACGCCGCATAAATATTCTTGAATTTAATATAGGCAGTAAATTCAAGATAATGGTATCCGTGTGTATATTAATTAATGGGTATCAAGAACCTCAACTCCATCTTGAAGCGATATGCGCCACACGCGCTGACAAAACAGGTCGCGCTCTCCGACTATGCTGGAAAAACAGTCGCCGTCGACGCGTCGGTCTACATGTACAAGTACAAGAGCGTGTACGGCCGACAGTGGATCTCTGTTTTCTACAACTTCCTGAAATCAATGTCAGACATACGCTGCGTCTTTGTCTTTGACAGCAAGACATGCATCCACGAAAAGGTTGCGGAGCGTGCCCGGCGCAGCAACCAGAAAAAGGCGCTGCGCACAAAAGTCGACGAGATCCGGGCCGCGCTTGAGGCGTACAAGCAGACGGGTGCAGTGTCGCAGGTGCTGCGCTCGTTCACGCCCACAAACACAAACTTTGCGCGGCTAATCAGCACGTCTGCGCGCGGCGATGTTTCGGCAATCAGTGTCGAGAAAATCGAGGAGTACATTGCCAAGTCCGACAACCACCTTCTGCCAATATACCAGCAAGACTTTGACACAATCAAACAAATGTGCAACAGTATGGGATTCGCAACGATCACTGCCACGATCGAGGCTGAGAAGCTGTGTGCGCTGCTGTGCCACGAAAAGAAGGTCGACGCAATCATGACCGAGGACTCGGACGCACTAGTGTACATCACACCAAAAATTCTGCACAAGGTATCTGCCGGCCAGTGCACCGAGCTTGCAGTACCGGATGTGCTTGCAGCGCTTGAAATGACGCCGAGCCAGTTTGTCGACATGTGCATTCTCTGCGGCACGGACTATGCGCCGTCGGTTCCAGGCATCGGTCCCATGAAGGCGCACAAGTTCATCAAGACGCACGGAAGTATCGACGAGATTGCAAGGAATCTCAAGTACAGCTTCGAGGCGCTGAACCACGCGCGCATCCGCGAGATATTCGCGCTCGAGCCAAGCGGTATTGAGACAATTGAGTTTCCCCAACCGGATCCGGTCGAGCTTACGCGTATCTTATTTGAAAACAATGTGCGCGTCCATTCAAAAACGAATTAGAGCCAGACTAAAGATTAGAAGTATCATGATCGTTACTATTGATATTAAGGACACTTCCTTTCTCGTTGAGCACCACGCCGAAATCAACTGGTCATCATTTACAAACGACAATCCGCTGACGCTTGAACTAGTGCAGTCGTGCGGCCAGTTCCTTGACTGGAACTCGGCGTCGTGGAAAATCGACCTTGACAACACGGAGCTTGTGCGTGCAAGCCAGCACCGTCTCAACTGGAGCACGGTCACGCTCCGCGCCGCAAACACTAAGCTGCTGCAGACCACGAATGTTTTCCTAAAAACATTCGCCGAGTTCTTGGACTGGCAGTACATCTCGAACTACCAGAAACTGACCATGGCTTTTCTGAAAAAATATGCCCGGTACATATTGTGGGACACGGTGTCGTATTCGAGCTTCACCGTCAAGATGTTCAAGTACTTCCGGACGTTCATTGACTGGGACAGGCTCGTGCGCAGATACGACCTGTCGCTCGATGAGCTGCTCGAGATGCACGACTATATTCCGTGGAACCTTGTCGCCAGATATCAAGACCTTAGTGAGGCTGACATTCTAGCACTGAGTACAATGATCAACTGGGTCGATGTCGCCGAGTGCCAGGATATTTCTCTGCCTTTCATTGACAAGTATCGCGACGCGCTGCCACTCGCGTCGCTGCGCCGCAACCCGTACTTGCTAGACAGAATGCGCGACGTGTTTGCGCTGTTTGCCATTCCTGAGATCGGTCTTACAGCCGTCGAATCATCGGACCCATGTCCCATTTGCCGCGACGCGGACGGACCGCAGCACAAGATCAAGTGCGGCCATGTCTTCCACAAGGACTGTATTCTCGGATGGACAGAGCGCTGTCGCACGTGCCCCATGTGCCGCACAGACTTATAATTATACGCTTTCCTCTCTACAATATGTAGAGAGAGGAAAGATTCAAAAATGATACAAATATAGTTTTATTAAGAATAATTATCGCTTATGGAAAGCATCACGTCTATTACTGTCACTGAATTCAAGTCTTTTATGAACCACATCTCTAAGACGTTTGAGATCCCAATTCAAAGTCTGTCTGTTGAGTGGAGTAATCATTTGGATAATCCAACCGGATGTGTTGCAATTAAGAAGGACAAAACAGTATGTGGTAAAAAAGCAGTTATAGGAAACAGATGCGGCATCCACAAATTCAAAACAGCCAAATCCGGTGAAAATTGCAAAACGCGCAAACAGTCCATTAAAAGAATTAAGAAATGCAAAGTTCAGCGAGGTTTGTTAACAAATTCGAAAAAGGAAACAAGTTCGGTATACACAATGTCCGACCAAGAGTTAACCACGTACATCAGTAAATATCCATGGGTTGATATTCCATGGAACGACATTAAGTTTTACAATCGTCCACTCATCTGTATTGAAGACAACAATGATATTGTGTCTCAGCCATTCAGCGAAGACTTTATCCGAACGTGGATACATTGTGTTGACATGAAGCTTGTTGCAAAGTATATTCACTGGTACAGCCTGGACTTCCTGAATGAACTCATGTACAAACACAGAATAAACTTGCTCGACCTCGTTCTCTCTAAATAATTATACGCTTTCCTCTCTACATATTGTAGAGAGAGGAAAGATTCAAAAATGATACCTGTGTAAGTTAATGGTTAACAATTATCGCGTATGGAAAGCATCACGTCTATTACTGTCACTGAATTCAAGTCTTTTATGAACCACATTTCCAAGACTTTTGAGATTCCGATTGAAAGACTTGTAACCGAGTGGGTTAGCCACACACCAGCAGTGGTTGCTGTAACTACATCAATTACATGTACCGCAATTAAAAAGGACAAGACTGTTTGCGGCAAGAAGGCTGTAGATGGCGACCGGTGCGGTATCCACAAATCAAAGAAGAAAGCTGTATCATGTGTGGAATCCACCGATACCAAATCGGCAACGTCATGTACCGCAATTAAGAAGGACAAGACTGTGTGTGGAAAAAAGGCTGTAGATGGCGACCGGTGCACGCAGCACAAAAAAAGAACAAAGAAAAGTAAATCTGTAAGCAGTCTGCAGAAAAGTAAATCTGTAAGCAGTCCGCCAAAAAAAACAAAAAAAACGCCGTTAAACATATATTTTGAAAACGCTATTTTGACAATAGCAAAAACTGCCTCCTATGATACTACAGCAATGCCTCTTGAATATGTTGATTCAGTTCCACCTGAACTGGACGACACTGCTCAAGTATTGCTGACACTACGCACGCTCACTGAAAGTGTATTTGACGTATGTGCTGGGTATATAGGGGTATATACCTTGCTTAAATTCTTTACCAGCTCTATTGAAAAAGAAAGGTATATTGAAATACTAGGATCAGTTGCACGGTTCTTTGCTGAAGACCTTACAGACATTTTGTCGGATCCTGAATTCCAAGACTACTTGGGAAACAGCTTTGATATAGGTGGCGCAGTTGCAGCCATCTCTTGTCGCGCCAAGACAGAGTCTGTAGTTGAAGCCAAGTATATACTTGAAACCCACAACTGGGTGGACATTCGCCGACTTATTCAATTCGATCAACAGGGTACTGACCGAAGAATATTCAAAAACTGTATTGTCCCTTATATTTCGTCCACGGGGCTGAAAAAATACCATGGTGTCAATATTTCCGAGTTGACAAAGTAGAATTATATGCTTTCCTCTCTGTTAAGAGAGAGGAAACACTTGCCAATAAGTGCACAAAAGTCTATACATCTATGTAATCGGAGTTTACGCGGTGGTTTGCGTGTGTCCAAAACGAGCGGCTGCCAAACTTGAAGTCTTTCGGGACTTGGCGCGCACGGTACCAGAACACGCAGTCCTGCCAATTGTTAGACTGCGTTGCGTTGTGGATGTAGAGCGCGGTGTAGTCCGTCGTGATCTGGTCCATGATTTCGCAAAATAAATTAAAGTCGGGGATGATCGATGCGTAGTTCTCCCAGAGCTTGCGCCGGTTCTTGAGCACGGGCTCGCGCAGGATGAACGTGCCGTCGATGTTTGTTCTGATCGAGGGCAGAATGTCCATGCTGTACTGCAGCGACAGAATAAACAGCATCTTCCAGTGGCGCCCGTTCTTGTATATGCCCTGGAACAGTGGTCTCCGTAGAATTTTAGGATCGTCGGTGCAGTCGTCCAGCAGCAGCACGCCCCATGGATTCGGTAGATGTTTCTTGGCAATTTTCTGCCGGCTGATAAAATCCTCGATGCGCGTCTCGTCCAGCTTGTTGTACACGAACGTCGGCGGAAACATCTTGCTGTAGTGGTGGTTGCTGTCTTCCGTGCCGGAGAACACGACGCCCATCGGGAAGATGTGGCTTTTCTCGTACAGCAGCGACGAGATCATCGTCGACTTTCCTGTGCCGGGTTTCCCAATAATCACGATCTTTGACCCGCCTTGGTCAGACACGTTCATCCGCGCCGTCGACGGCGCGATAATGTCTGGGTCGAGCTCGCGAATACAGATCTTTTGCGTCATTGTCAACCGTCTACTCTGTTTTATATTTGCAATTTGTCAGGCTGTTGCGTGATTTTGTCGACGCAAATCCACAGACTACGTGACCAACCACAATGCTAGCGTGTCTTATCGTACAATAAACGAAATACGGCTCGAGACAATGACTGTTTCTTCAAAAGTGTGGACCGGCGCAAAGATTATCGCCGCAGCGGGTCTTTGCGGGATCGGCATCGTCTGCTTTGTCCTGCCACAAACCGGCAACGGGTTCATGGACGGCGAGCCGCCCGTAACCCGCATCATGCTTACCGTCGGCGCGCCAATCTTATCTGCAATCCTGGCATACCGCAGCAACGCCAACCAACTCACCATTCGCCACGTGTTTGACACGCAGCAGGGCCGGGACATTGCAATGCAGACGTTCAACCGCATGGTATAATTTTCATATTAAGACGGAGAATCCCAGCTGTAATATGAAAACGTCGTTCAGACTAATGAAACGAGCCAGCGTGCTTGCTAGCATCGACACCAGTGCGTGTTTCAACGGCAGTATGTTTGCGGGAAACAGCCTTGTGTCTAACATACTTGGTAGAGGCGATCACGGCAGCGTCTACAGCGCGTGCACGCCGGTCACCCGTGTCAACGGCAAAGTTGTGTGTGGCGATAACACCACACTCTTTGCTGTCAAAATAGTCAAGCAAATGAGCTCGCACGAGCGCACCGCTCTTGAGATATGCCTCGAGCTAGTAGCCAAAAACGTATGTCCGAATTTTACAATACTCTACGGAATTGTCAGGTGTCCACAGTGCCCGCTTCCAAATATCGGCAGCTGCAGTGTCTTTGTTACAGAATATGCACACAAAGGCGACCTGTCCCACTGGGTCAAGATGGCCAGAAACACTAAATACATCGACAACGTTATGTTCCAAATCTGCTGCGCAGTGTATGCGCTGTTCAAGCACGGCCGGCGTGCCCACAACGATCTGCATCTTGGCAATATTCTCGTCCATCCGGTCGACGCTGGCGGGTCCTGGATGTACGTCGTAGACGGCGTCACCTACTACTGTCCAAACATCGGCGTCCTCGTAACTCTGGCCGACTTTGACAAGTGTCGGCCGGCAACCGCAACACTCGACCATGTGCGCGTTGCAAAGCTCATCAGGCTTGTGTGTACCAAGATTCCCGACACCACAAAATCGCTGCTCAAGACCATCGAGTCGCAGACTATTTCTCAAGTATTTGGCCTATTCGGGTACACGCGCAAATTACCCGTAATCGAGCAGTACGTGATATAGCAGGGGTCAATTTAGAATTTAAACGAGCTTTGTCTTGTAAATATAAATGGAATCCACACCAAAATCCGCCCTGTTCGAGTGTTTGCAGCCGATGTCTGTCTCAAAAAAACGGGACGAGTCGTTGCGAGTCCGGGTCCAGGAGGACGGCGGCGATTTCCATACGCATGTCAGCATGGTGTATCCCAAAGGCAAGTTCCAGATGAACGTCCACGAAATAGAAAATTTCTGGAAACTGTACTGCGAGACCGTTGCGTCTCTGCGGTTTGGCAATACCGAGATCCAGTCTGGACTTGGGCTGGCCGAAAAGCCGACGCAGTATGTGCCTGTGATGGCCGACTTTGACATCAAACTCGAAGACACGTTCTCGTCTTTCCCGGTGTATACCAAGGCCCAGATTACTCAAGTGGTGTCGGTGTATGTTGACGTGCTGCGCACAATCCTCGACGTCGATCCGGCACAGCTAGTGTGCTGCGTTCTCGAAAAGCCGCACTACGTCACTACGGTCAACGGCGTGCAGTATGTCAAGAACGGATTTCACTTGCACTTCCCTTACATCTTCCTTGACAAGAAAGATCACCACGTGTTTCTTGTGCCACACATTCTCCCGCGGATCAAGGACATTTTTGCCAACCTGGTCGAAGACTCGACGACGCTTTTTGACAAACAGTATTTCAACGTTCCGTGGCTGATGTACGGGTCGCACAAACAAGACAACGTGCCGTACCTATTGAGCTACATCCTGGATGCACACTGTAGCGAGATCTCAATCCAGGACGCGTTCTCGCAGTACAGGCTCTACAACGCTGACGAAAAACTCATCGACATTTCAAACAAAGAGCAGTACTACCTGCCACGAATACTCAGCACAATCCCGTTCCACAGAAAGGTATGTGCGGTTAAAACCAGCGTGCAATCGCCGATCCGATTGCAGCTCAAGCCGGTACGACGCGAGATGCCATCGGTGTCAGATACAGAGGTTGCTGAGAATATTGCAAAGGCGCAGAAGATTCTGCCGCTGCTGGCCGACTGGCGCGCAGCTAGTCGCAGCGACTGGATCATGGTCGGGTGGGTGCTGTACAACGTCGGCCGCGGAACGCGCGACGCGTTTGACCTCTGGATCGACTTCAGCCAGCGGTGTCCGTCCAAGTTCTCTGAGGCAGTGTGTATTTACGAGTGGGAGAACATGGAGGTGCGCGACATCACGCTCGGCACGCTGATGTATTTTGCAAAAAATGATAATCCCAAATTGTACGCTGACTTTATATCATCTCTACGAACAGTGATGGAAGTAAAAGATACCCATGCCGATATTGCGCGCCGCATGTACGAATTGTACGGAAACGAGTACGTCTGTGTTTCGCCAAAGAACAGTCTGTGGTACAAGTTCGAGAACCACCACTGGCGCCAGATTGACGGCGTCGTTCTCCACTCGAAGATTGACGACATCATATCCGAGTACGAGGACGAGCGCCGCAAGTTTCTTGATCTGCTCAAAGAAGCAACTGACCGCTATAAGAAGATGTACGAGGCCGGCATCAAGGCGCTCGACAAAGTCATCAAGGATCTCAAGTCGCATCCGTTCAAGTGCAATGTGCTCAAGGAATGCGCAGTCCTGTTTTACAACGAGCGTTTTCTTGAAAAGCTCGATGCCAATCGGTACCTGTTTGGTTTCCAGAACGGTGTATACGATCTCAAGACAAACAAGCTGCGCGACGGGATTCCCGAAGACTACATCTCGACACAGTCGCCGCTCAACTACACCGAGTTCACACACACTGACCCCAAGGTTGTGCAGGTGTACGAGTGTCTGCGCAAGACATTTCCCGACAACGAGGTGTACGACTTTTTTATGGACACGACGAGCGAGGTGTTTGTCGGTGGCAACGACCGCAAGCTTGTCCTGTTCTGGTCTGGACGCGGTAACAACGGCAAGTCCGTGATACAGAGTTTTATTGAGAAGATACTCGGACCGTACTCGATCAAGTTTCCCACCGCGCTTATTACTGGAAAGCGTGCACAGTCGTCGTCGTGTACGCCAGAGCTTGTGCGTGCCGGCAACGGCGTGCGCTGGGCAGTTGTCCAGGAACCCGACGAGACCGAGTATATCAACATCGGTGTATTGAAAGAACTGAGCGGTAACGATACGTTCTACGCACGGGGTCTATACACTGCCGGTCGCGAAATCAATCCGATGTTCAAGCTGCTCGTCGTGTGCAACAAGCAGCCCAAGCTGCCGCACATTGACCAGGCGACGATCAACCGTCTATGTGTCATTCCGTACGAGTCAACATTCTCAGACAATGCACCAGAGACATACGAGGAGCAGCTGAGACAAAAAGTTTTCCCAAAGATGGGAAACTACATCCGCGACAAAGTGCCCGAGCTGGCCGAGGCGTTCTTGTGGGTGCTGATGGAACACCGCAAGGGTAATACTGACGGTCCAGTGCCTACCAAGGTGCGCTGTGCTACTGAGAAGTACATCCAGCGCAACGACTACTACCGCCAGTTTGTTGAAGAGAATCTCACTACAGACCCTGGTGCCAAAATCTCGACGTCCGAGCTGTACATGCTGTTCAAGGACTGGTACCGCTCAAGCATCCCGAACTCGCAGCTGCCGTGCAAGACAGATGTCGTCGACTACTTTGAGATTGTGTGGGGCAGTCCAAAGGCGGGCGCGTGGCGCGGATACCGCGTCAAGACGTGCGAGTCGGTAAGCGATGAGGAGTGTGTTACTACGGATGCACGTCCGCCACTATAACTATTGTTTTTACTATAACTGTCCGTGACGGATAGTAAAAACTAAACAATACACGTCGCGCATGGTTTGTAGTACTTGTAGTACACAAACACCACAACAAATATTAGCGTGAGTACAAGCGACCAGATAAACACCTTGTTGCTGTGTGCGGTGGCAGCAGTTCCACCACTTAGCGCCATTGCCGGAATCGCCAGACACGGTAGACAGACCATTTATTATTGTAGCTAAAAGTGAATCTATCTTAAATTATTAACTGTATAATATACCTGCTACAATGTCAGAATATACCTCTCAATCGCTCGCACAGCTCAAAACCACTGCGAAAAGTCTGGGAATTGCAGGATACTCAAAGCATACTGTAGAAACTAAGACCGAGCTAATCGGTCTTATAGAAGCAGCACTGCAAAAATCCGAGCCTGTGCAAGTCTTGAGAGAACTTACGCCAGAAGAAATCGAGGATATATTGCAAGGCATCACTACAAACCCGTGCATTCCTCGCGTTGTGGCCGAGTCACATGTTGCCAACATTCGTTGCCGCGTAAAGTCGCAGTTACAGCGTGTCAAGATGTATCCTGCTGCAATCCCAATGCTGAAGGAGGAGATTGTTAAACAGTACAACGCGGCAAAGATCCAGCCGGGAGAGTCTGTCGGAATTGTCACCGCACAGAGCATTGGCGAGCGTCAAACTCAGATGACGCTCGACACATTCCACAGCGCGGGCGCGGCACTCAAGACTGTGATCGCCGGCGTGCCGCGCTTTTCAGAGCTGATGAGTGCAACACGCAATCCCAAGGTTGTGACATCGACGGTGTTTCCTGCAAAAGCGTACGCATCAGTGTCCGAGCTGCGCATGGATATTGGCTGCACGCTCCCGACTGTGGCGCTGGGCGACCTTCTTACCGATACGACAGTTGACGAGGATTCCGAGCTGCCACAGTGGTACTGCGCGTACGAAGCAATGTACGGGACCGGATACACAAAACACACCAACTACCTGACACTGCTGTTTGATGTTGAGAAACTGTTTGTGCACAAGATTGATCTTGAAAAAGTTGCGGAAAAGATTGAAAGCCAGTACGACGACCTGGTGTGCGTGTTCTCGCCGACAATGCTTGGCCGGATCGACGTCTACGTGGACACTGTCAATGTCGGCGAGTCGAATGCGCGCGAGTACATGCTCAATGTCGTCAGCACACAGCTGATGTCGCTCGTAGTGTCGGGTGTGTCCGGCATAACAGAAGTATACTACGAGAAGAAATCGAGCGAGTGGATTATCGAAACGCGCGGGACGAATCTGCTCAAGCTGCTCAACAATCCGCTTGTCGATGCGACTCGCACAGTCTCGAACGAGATGTGGGAGATCGTGTCCGTGCTTGGCATCGAGGCGGCGCGCGAGTTCCTGATCAACGAGTTTGGCGAGTGTATATCGTCTGACGGCACGTACATCAACAAGTGCCACATCCAGCTGCTTGTTGATGTGATGACGCACGGCGGCAACATCATGTCGGTGTCGCGCTACGGCCACGGCAAGTCCAAGTGCGGTCCGCTTGCCAAGGCGAGTTTTGAGAAGAGTCTTGACAACTTTCTGAAGGCTGGAGTGACGAGCGAGGTCGAGCGCACCACGAGCGTTAGCGGCTCCATCATGCTCGGCAAGATCGCCAGCTGCGGCACAGGTGTGTTTGACATCCACGTCGACATCCCGAAGATTATGGCCTTGCACACACCCGAGTTCGACTCGGCGCGCACGTACGAGTTCTAATTATATTTTATATCCTCTAATGGATATAAAATGGACGAGTACGGGATTACCACATGGGGTAAGTTGTTAATAAGAAAATCTATAGTTTTCAAAATTGAAATGCGTGACATATTCTAATTCTACAATATCCTACTTCAATGACATTGATCTGCGCCATATGTTTAGAACTCAATGTAGCATATCCCCTTAATGCTCTACTCGGAAGCGACCGCTGCCCGTTGCACTACACGTGGAAACGGTGTACGGCAATCAATGCGCGCAGGAGGGACATTTGTGGCCGGTCATGTTCTTCTGACCGCTGCGACAAACACGCTAAGTGCGATGTCTTTAACGAGCCGTGTTCACACTCCGAGCGATGTGAGTTTTTTATCAAGAAAAGCAATCGGACATGCTCCAACAAGAAAACTGGTAACTCGGCGTTTTGCAAAGTGCATTCCAAGTCAGCTCGTACAGAGCCGCCACCCAAGCAAGCTGAATCCGATTCACAGTTCAATCCAATTACTTTTAAAACACTAGATCGAATGTCGTTTACTGAAATTTCAGATTATTTTTATAATCTCAAGCGCAAGATCCTGCAGCTGTCGACAGCCGCGTCCACCAAACTGGTGGACACAATTCTTCTGCAAAAGTCCCTGGACGTTAAGTGCATTTTGGATTATATTGACCTGATTCCACCCACTTCGCCGGACTTTGACAAATTTTACAAGCTACGCAAGCTTGTACATGCGCTACACACCACCAGCGGTGTGTACTACATCAACAAAAACAAATAATTATCGTTTCCTCTCACGTAAGTGGGAGAGGAAACTGACTATAACGAGCATACTACCTTAACCGCTCTTGAATAGTAAGAAATGGAATCCACAGTTGATACCAAAGAAGTTTAGGTAGTGACTGGATGAGTTTCTCCAACGAGTAAAGGATCTTATCACACCATGTGAGATCGAAGATATGTCTCAAGAAGATATTGATATTGCGAATGGATATAAAAAGATGTAAAAAGTATCAGGCAACTTAGTTAAGTGGAAAAATTCCTGCTTCGGGTGCAGGAGGCCCGAGTTCGATTCTCGGAGTTGCCCTTGGTTTCAATAAGTTTATATCTTTGTAATGGATATAAAATTAGCGCGGTAGTATGAAATGATATTTGACTTTGACACTCCGCTCGAGGATCGTCTCGAGTGTGCGGTCCACGCCGACGATCTTGGTGACATTATCAGCCGACTTGCATTTATGTACGTTGTGTCGTCGTGCCGCGACATTGGCGAGTTTCTGCTTGCGATTGCAGCACATGCACACGTCGACCACCAGCTACGGTTTGAGGCTGCCAAGGCGGTTGTAGAGCACCACAACACGTTTGTAAATTTTGTCGGCGACGGATACGCTGCAGTCGACATTCTGTGCCGCGAACCGCACAGGCTGCTGTTTCGCCAGAGCGTCATTGTATATCTCATGGGCTCGCACAAGTACAAGTTCCACGCGCGAAAATACCTCGTGACACTTCTTGACGACGATGCAATTGAGCCCAAACACCGGTACGGCTGCGTTGTCGGACTCGAGCGCGCACCGCTTTCTGAAAAGAACCAACAGTATTTTATGGCGGAGGGGTTTGTGCACATTATCCTCAGAAGCAGCATGAGCTACATGTACAGGATCATGGCCGCGCAGCGTATCCTCTCGATGTTTCTTGCGCGCACAGACCTGGGCCCGAAGACGCTGCGACACCTTGACAACGCACAGCTGTTTCTTGTCGACACATGCATGTCGCACCCGGAATACAACATACGAGCTGACGCTGCCGACGTGCTTCTAAACTGCGGCGAGCTGCACCTTGCCGACATTGGCCGCACGGTAATAGACCAGCTTGGCGGCGGCACAAACTACTTCTCCAACGAGCAGAACGTGCACATCAAGTCGATCGAGCAGAGTTGCGAAGACAATCTTGCGCGGCTGATAACGTGTGTCGGCATTGTAAAACCGCTCGACGTTGCGCTCGACGAGTTTGAGCAAGCGGTGCAAAGCAGCAGATGCAAGGAGGCGTACGAGCGCATTGTTGCAGACCGCGCAGTGTACACGCGCTTCAAGCTGACGCTCGGGTCAATCTTTGCGCTCGTGTGGACCTACATCTCTAGACAAAACAACGACGAAATGGTGAGCCGCCTCGCCGAAGATCTGGCAGACGCGGTCGGGCTGTGCTCGAGCGGATTTATGGCGCGCATGATCAACGCACTGTCGGGATTCGACGACTTTCTTGTTGGCATCAGCTTCGAAGACCAGGTCGCCGGGTACTTTACCACAACAGTTAACACGATGCTCCAATCTCTGGAAGAGTGCGAAGACGTGCTCGACGACATGGCAAGCGGCGGCGGGCCCGCGCTCAATGTCTTTCTCCGAAACAATCTGTCGAAAATCCGTGAAACACTCTTTGCTGAGTTTGTCAGCTCCGGGTCGATCACCGACACCGACTTTGATCTCTACTTCAAGCGCGCGTATGCAAAGTACTACGACTAATTATAACACTCCAATAGATGATTTCAGGGTATGGGTTCTTTGAGGTTTCCGATTCCGTTATCCACTATGGCAAGAAACTGATGTCGAGTCCTGACCACATGTAAGCGCAGTGCATAATACCAACTTAAATTATACTACCTGTAGTGTAATATGAATAAGACAGAGCGGATCGTAGCAGACTTCAAGTCGTCGCTTGTCCAGTTTCTCGACGAGCTGATAGAAACATTCCCGTCCAACCAGGACTTTATCATGATGCGCGTGCTTATCAAGGACCAGATCCCCATAACTGTGATCATGGACTCGTTTGTCGAAGATGTCGACTCTCTCCGCCGCAAGGTCGACACACGCGACGAGTCGTTCTTTACCGAGTATAATCCTATCTTCGCCAAGCTCGGCAAGGAACAGACGTTCCAGGCTGCGTGGTCGTCAATCCGGCACGACAAGGAAAACACAGACGTCATGTGGCGCTGGATCTCGAAGCTCGTGCGTCTGGCAGAAAACTACAAATCGTGCGTGTAAATATATTTAGATAACCCGTATCTAAATATCAACAGCCGTTAAACATAACTAAAGATTATTTATATAATCACAATACAAGCTGCGCAACCACTGTAAATACTCTCGATGATCATGCACCCGATATTTATCAGATGTACTAGTGCGACATCAAACTCCCAGCTGCTGTATATACTCGTAAATCTTGCAAAGGGCGGTCGCTTCAAGTACATAGACACTGTGTTTGAGACTACCGATAAATACATCCGTATACATAGCCATACTACGGGCACCATCGAGTACATGTACGCGGACAAACCGTGTAACGAGATCGTCAAGACGATCTCGTCGATTATTAAGCTCGACGTGCCCATCGACACAGTGCCTAAGACTGTGAGGAACTCAATGATCTGCGACTTTGTGGTCGACAAAATCAACCGCGGCGAGCTCACTCTTGAGAAGGCGCGGCGTCTGTACAGCTATATCACAATCGCGCAGATCATCAAGCTTGTGGCAAAAGACTTTGTCATTGAGAACGGCAAGATTGTGGATATCAAGAACATAGACACTGACAGTCTAGAAATAGAACTCTTCACGTCGAGGACAGAAACGCCGAAAACAAAAAAACCAGAGCGGATGGACAGCTACTGGGCATCGTACATGAGCAGCATTTAGATATAATTGCATTGCATATATCTAAATATATTTTGTGTCATGAAATAAATGTCTGAATTCAGGTTCAAAGTTCGACAGGACGTCAAACTCAACTCCCTGTTTGCAAACAAGATCAACACTCCAGAGCTCCAGATCGACTCGCTCGACATCTCGAATGCCACGATCGACAACCTCACGACCGACAACGTGACGGTGACGTCTACACTAACAGCTCCTACAATAAGTCTAGACAATCTGGTTGTCGACAATGCTACAATAAACAACACACTTACAGCCGCGACCGGCAACCTGACAACCGCAAACATCGGGACAGGCAATCTTACAAATGCCACGATCGGGACCGGTAATTTTACCAACGCGACAATTGGCACAGGTGCGTTCACCAACCTGTCGTCTATAAACGCCACCTTCACAAACATCAACATCCTGGATCCCTCGTTCGACAACGTCAATGTGCGCGACGGCGGGTCGTACCTGATTGACAACCAGCACGTACTGTCGACACCGAACAACGGATCGTCGCTTGCACTCACACCTGGCACTGTTCCTACGGGCCAGGGTCTGTGCGGCATTGCGATTGGCAACCACGCTGGAGAAACAAACCAGGGAGCGGACGCTGTGGCGGTGGGATGCTTTGCCGGCCAGACATCGCAGGGCATGAACGCCATTGCAGTGGGTGAGAATGCTGGACAGACAAACCAGGCTGCCAACGCAATTGCCCTTGGACAGAACGCTGGTAACGCCGGACAGGGTATATCAATTGCTATTGGAAACGAAGCTGGGCAGACAAACCAGGCCTCTCTTTCAGTTGCAGTAGGATTTCAGGCGGGAAACAGCAATCAAGGAAATCAGGCTGTAGCAATTGGACCACAGTCTGGACAGTCTGGACAGGGTAGCAATGCAGTAGCTGTCGGTGACGAGTGTGGTAACACAAACCAGGGATCGTTCAGTGTGGCTATTGGCAATCAGTCGGGAAACACCACACAGGGATCAAGCTGTGTGGCTATAGGAAACAATGCGGGTGCCACAACACAAAGCAATGGTTCAGTGGCAATTGGGTTCCAGGCAGCGCAAACAACCCAAGGGCTTGTATCAGTTGCTATTGGAAACCAAGCTGGTCGCACATTGCAAGACACGGAGTCGGTTGCAGTCGGTACACAAGCTGCCGAAACAAATCAGGGAAGTCGATCTGTTGCCATAGGATATCAGGCAGCAAATAATGCTCAACAAGATGGATGTGTTGCCATTGGAGAACTTGCAGGTAACGGGACGCAGGGTAACACAGCAACGGCTGTAGGCCGTCTGTCTGGACAGACAAATCAGGGCGCAGGTGCAATCGCACTGGGTGCGCAGGCAGGTAATACAAACCAAGGCGCGTCGGCAACTGCCGTCGGGTTTAGTGCTGGGTTTAACACACAGGGCGACTCTGCAGTTGCAATCGGTCGTCTGTCTGGAAACATCACACAGGGTGACTCTGCAATCGCAATTGGTACATTTGCTGGTCAGAACGCACAGTCTACACTTTCAGTTGCGATGGGCTTTTCTGCTGCAAGCAATTCACAAGCGGCAGATGCGGTGGCTATAGGAACAAATGCAGGTAGACTGAACCAGGCAACACAAGCGGTTTCGATTGGTTCGTTCTCAGGAGACACGAACCAAGGAGTTGCAGCTACAGCTGTCGGAAGGCAAGCTGGTAATAACACCCAGGGCACACTTGCCGTTGCTGTGGGATACCGCGCCGGAACCACATCACAAAGCGCGAATGCTGTTGCGGTGGGGTCAGACGCTGGCGGTCTTACGCAGGGTGCAAACTCGGTTGCTGTTGGATACAATGCCGGATTCAACAACCTGGGAGCTGACTCTATTGCCGTAGGTGCAAACAGCAACGCAACAGGATTCTCCGACTGTGTTGTGCTCGGTTCTGGTGCAGCTGCAACTGCAAACAGCCAGCTTGTAATAGGCAGTGTTGCGCATCCAATTGCGACTGCTGGTGTAGCTGGTGCTATTGCCAGCTACATGATTGTGCGCGTCAACGGTACAAACTACAAGTTCCCGCTGTATAATTTGTAAACTATTTATTGTTGGTGCAATAAATACTTGGTATCTCCAAACATATTTTATTTCGTGTAATAAATGTCTGAATTCAGGTTCAAAATTCGACAGGACGTCAAACTCAACTCCCTGTTTGCAAACAAGATCAACACGCCGGACCTCCAGATCGACTCGCTTGACATCTCGAATGCCACGATCGATAACCTTACAAGCAGCAACATTACAACTGACAACCTTACAACTGATACCTTTACAACTAATACCTTCACAACTAATAACCTTACATCCGACACCGTGACTGTAACGACGTTACTCACATCTCCAGCAATCAGTATTGATCTTGGTGGCTCGTACTTGATTAACAACCAGCACGTACTGTCAACACCAAATGACGGATCGTCGCTTGCACTCACACCTGGCACTGTTCCTACGGGCCAGGGTCTGTGTGGCATTTCGATTGGCAACCACGCGGGTGACACGAACCAGGGAGCGGACGCAGTAGCGGTGGGATGCTTTGCCGGTCAGACATCGCAGGGCATGGACGCCATTGCGGTGGGTGAGAATGCTGGACAAACTAATCAGGCTGCCAACGCAATCGCCCTTGGACAGAACGCTGGTAATGACACACAGGGAATAGGAAGCGTCAGTATAGGAAACTCGGCTGGACAGACAGCTCAGGGCTCTTTGTCGATTGCGATGGGATTCCAGGCAGGAAACAGTAATCAGGGTAATCAGGCAGTGGCTATCGGACCACAATCCGGTCAAACGGGGCAGGGTAGCAATGCGGTAGCTATTGGAGACGAATCTGGTAACACAAGTCAAGGACCGTTCAGTGTAGCTGTCGGTAACCAATCAGGAAACACTACACAGGGATCAAGCTGTGTGGCTATAGGAAATAACGCGGGAGCACTGACACAGGGAAATGGAGCAATAGCAATTGGATTTCAGGCGGGAAATACGAATCAGAGTGCAAACTCCGTGGCGCTGGGAAGCAGTGCTGGACAAACAACTCAAAGCCAAGATTCGGTTGCAGTGGGGTACCAAGCTGGACAGACGTCTCAGTCTTCACAGTGTGTAGCGATTGGATCTGGTGCAGGCCAACAATCACAGTTTCCAAATTGCATTGCAATAGGATTTGAGTCCGGCTCGTCAACGCAAGGCACCGACTCTATTGCGATAGGCAGCTTTGCCGGACAGACGTCTCAATCTGCAGACTGTGTTGCAATTGGATATAGTGCAGGCAATACCAGCCAGAGTCGGGATTCAGTGGCGATAGGATTTCAGGCAGCTCAGACAAGTCAGGGATCGCAAAGTATAGCCATAGGATATAATTCTGGGAACAGTGCACAGGCGCAAAACTGTGTCGCTGTGGGGTATAGATCCGGTGAAAATAACCAGGGTATAAATTCTACGCTGGTAGGATGTAACACTTCCTCTACAAACTTTTCCAACACGATCGTGTTGGGATCAGGTGCATCTGCATCGGCCAACAATCAGCTGGTTTTGGGAAGCGCCGCGATTCCGCTTACAACCGCTGGATCTGCTAGCGCACTGAACAGCTATCTGTTGGTTAACGTAAACGGAACTGTGTTGAAAATTCCATTATACAATGTTTAATTTACTTATTTTCAAATAAGTAAATTGAAACCGGATGAGTCGCATAAACAAAGATCTAAAACTCAATAGTCTCTTTTCAAACAAGATATATGCCGAGGATCTTTTTATAAACAACATCGAGGTGGGAAACGCAACGTTCGACAATGTCAACGTCAAGGCAGGTGGATCGTACAATATCGACAATCAGCACCTGCTGTCAACACCGAACAACGCGTCTTCCGTGGCACTCACACCCGCAACCATTCCGACTGCACAAGGATTGACAGCAATAGCGATCGGTCAAAATTCCGGAACTACAACACAAGGCGATTCTGCTATTGCTATAGGAAGCAGTTCTGGAACTACGACACAAGGCGATTCTGCGATTGCTGTTGGACAGAATGCTGGAACTACAAACCAAGCTCCTAATGCAATAGCGATTGGCAGCAGTTCCGGAACTACAAACCAGGCTTCTAGCGCAATTGCAATTGGACTAGACTCTGGTCAGATTACGCAAGGTGGAAGTGCAATTGCCGTCGGTCAGAATGCGGGTAAAGTATCACAGGGTACAAACGCCATCGCAATTGGAACAGACTCAGGGCAGAGTACACAGGGTAACAACTCAATTGCTATCGGGCAGAATTCAGGAAAGGTAACACAGAGCAGTAATGCCATTGCAATCGGAAATACGTCTGGATTTTTGTCGCAAGCCGGAGGCGCAGTTGCAATTGGTGATGGCGCGGGAGAAATATTACAGGGAACAAACGCTTTAGCGCTCGGAACCTTTGCTGGAAACGACAACCAGGGAATCAACTCGGTTGCGGTTGGACGCAGTGCAGGATTCACAGCGCAAGCATCTGGCTGTGTTGCAGTCGGAAATGATGCCGGTCAATCTAACCAAGCGACACTGTCTGTTGCGGTGGGAAACGATGCTGGAAAAACTTCCCAAGGCCAAAGCGCTGTTGGAATTGGCGCGACGGCTGCAGAAACCTCTCAGGGCGATTACAGTGTCGCCGTGGGTTCTTTTGCGGGACAGGCGGCTCAAGGCACAGGCTCAGTGGCAGTAGGATATCAGGCTGGACAGTCAGCTCAAGCAGCTGACTGCGTTGCTATAGGAGATAATGCAGGCAACACGTCACAGGGCCTAAACTCAGTAGCAGTAGGATACCAGGCTGGTCAGACAACTCAGGGCACAAGTTCCGTTGCTGTAGGAGATAATGCAGGCAGCGCATCCCAGGGCTCAAACTCAGTAGCAGTAGGATACCAGGCTGGTCAGACAACTCAGGGCACAAGTTCCGTTGCTGTAGGAGATAACGCAGGCAGCGCATCCCAGGGCTCAAACTCAGTAGCAGTAGGATACCAGGCTGGTCAGACAACTCAGGGCACAAGTTCCGTTGCTATTGGAAACCAGGCTGGACAGACAACTCAGGGCATTAACTGTGTCGCCGTAGGATACGATGCGGGCAAGGTTTCTCAAAAAAGTGGTGCGGTTGCAATTGGATGGGGAGCTGGTGCATTCCAGCAGAATGATTCATGTGTATCAATTGGAAACCAGTCTGGAAGTATTGATCAGGGAGTTAACTCCATCGCTGTAGGCTACGAGTCTGGACTTGCGACACAAGGCGTAAACTCTATTGCTATAGGCTACCAGTCCGGTAAAAATACACAGGGGACACTCAGTGTATCAATCGGAGGACAATCGGGTCAAGTCACCCAGGGACAGCAGTCTGTGGCTGTTGGAGTCTCCGCCGCATCTAATCAGCAAGGAACTAACAGTGTTGCTGTCGGGTATCAATCAGGGACATCTCAACAAGGTCTTGAGTCTGTTGCAATAGGCTCAAATGCTGGACAGACGAACCAGGGAGTTGGCTCTGTGTCAGTTGGATACCAGGCTGGCCAGAATACTCAAAATGGTAATTCAGTAGCGATTGGGTTCCAGGCTGCAAATAATTTACAGGGACCGCGTGCAGTCGCCGTGGGACAGCTGGCTGGACTTAACAACCAGTCTGACGAGTGTGTTGCGGTAGGATCACGAGCCGGTCAGATAAGCCAGGGAAGTGACAGCGTGGCAATGGGATTCAGTGCCGGCATGACTAATCTCGGCGCATATTCAATTGCCATTGGGTCTAACTCGGCTGCACCTACATTTACGGACTGTATCGTCATTGGAGCCAACGCAACTGCTACTGCCAATAGCCAGCTTGTGATTGCCAGCAACAGTCATCCGCTAACTCTAGCCGGGTCGGCCGGCGGTGTCTCAACATATCTTCCCATAATTATAAATGGCACGCCGTACAAAATTTCGTTACTTGCGCCATAATCTTCAAACATTTCAACTCGCTATAACTATAGGTAACAAGCTATAGTTATGGTTACTCCAATTCCGGCGCATGTAAACGCGGCACAGACAGGACCTGCATTTGCGCATCGCGCATGTCGCGATGCGATGCGCAGATACCAAATAGTGCGACAGATAACACAATGAGGCAAGCCACAATGACTAAGACCACGTCGTACCACATTTATATGTGCAGGGAAATACTTGCCGCAAACTTATGTTGCATACTATAAATGTGGCACGACTTTGCAACCGCTGCTGCAGTGCTTGCTGTTGCTGCACTACTACTCGGTATCTGCGCGCTTGTGCCACGTGCCGATGGACCGGTGTTTGACGACTCGTCATCTGTCTGAGTATATATTTTTTGTAAAATTATAAATTATGCCTTTATAGACTATTGTCCGATGGCCAGAACGTGTTCAGGCTTGCGATCCGGGTCGCGCCGTTGTATGCGTAGATGCCGGCGCTTGTCTTTGTCTGCGTGTCGACCACGAGATGCGAGGCGTAAAAGTCGTTGACATCAGATGCGCCGGGCTGCATGTGCACGTAAAACCAGTTTGTGGGGTCGACGGTGTTGAAGGCGTCGCCCGCTGCGAACGGTCCCACAAACGGGCTGTCGAGTGTTGCAGTGCGTGTTGTGCCGTCGTAGTCGACGATCTGGCGCTTCTCGTTTATGGTTGTGTCTACAATGTAGTATCCGTTGTAAAAGTCGTCGACGGAGGATGCACCGCTGTCCAGAACCGGAGCCTCGTTTGTGCCGCCGGCAATTGTACCCGAGTACGCGGCCGCGCCGTTGCTGTACGAATACGCAACTGGCGGGATCGGGATGTCGGGCGAGATGTCGTTGTAGTTGTAGACGTAGTAGCGGCCGGACATTTATTTAATATATTTTTTAATTATACAACGGAAGTTTATAATTTGTTCCATTTACGCGTACCGAGAGCCACGCGCCAACCACCAGTCCAAGCGTGGTTAATGTAAGCGGGTTTGATGCGCTGCCAAGCACAAGCTGACTGTTTGCATTTGCAGATGCTCCATTTCCCATTACAATACAGTTTGTAAATCCATTGGCTGCAGTATTTGGACCTATACATATGCTACTTGCGCCTATGTTTGTTTGACCTGCAGCTAACCCTATGGCTACCGAATTTGTGCCCTGTGTTGTAGCTCCAGCGTTAGCGCCAATTGCTACACTACCAGTTGCCTGGCCGCTATTTCCAGCACTTGATCCAACAGCAACACATCCGTTGCTTTGTGTGGTATTACCGGCTCCGCCTCCAATTGCGATTGAGTTTGCTCCCTGTGAGGTAGTTCCAGAGTTAACACCTATACTAATAGAGTTTGTGCCTTGTGTTGTCTGACCAGCGTTTGCACCAATAGCGATTCCGTTTCCATTCTGTGATGTGCGTCCGGCATCGCGCCCGATTGCGATGCCGTTCTGTCCCTGTGTATCGTTACCAGCGTTTACGCCTATAGCAACAGCTGAATTATTCTGGCCAGTAGGCGCTGAATTTGGACATAGAGCAACCGATGACGCATTGACTGGTGTTGACAGCAAATGCTTGTTGTCGATTTGATATACACCTCCAGACAGCAAATTGAGGTTATTTAGCGTCAATGTTGGAGCTGTTATTGAAGTTGTAAAATTACCTGTTGACGCTGAAATGCTTGTTGCAGACACAGCTGCAATGTTTCCGACAGGTGAAGTTACTGAGGTCGTAAAGTTTCCGGTAGCACCTGATACAGCTGCAATGTTTCCTACAGGTGAAGTTACTGAGGTCGTAAAGTTTCCGGTAGCACCTGATA
>Ga0208825_1000034_pt1 | contig 136909 bp, 126 predicted proteins | sample AD_UKC113_MetaG_FD_184450 | JGI IMG/M metagenome (GOLD analysis project Ga0208825, IMG submission 184450) | Active sludge microbial communities of municipal wastewater-treating anaerobic digesters from Hong Kong - AD_UKC113_MetaG (SPAdes)... | ecosystem: Engineered > Bioreactor > Anaerobic >...
TGCAAAAAGTTAAAACCTTAAATCCAATATTAATCTATCAGCGCATATTCAATACCGCTGAAAAAAAACGGCTTTTTGAAAATTTTTTGTCCCTTTCAGTGTTGCAGGGGTTAAATTATCTTTTGCCCCTTATCACCTTTCCGTATTTAGTGAGGGTATTGGGGGTAGAAAAGTTCGGTCTTTTGTCCTTTGCTACAGCAACTATTGGGTATTTTCAAATCCTAACTGACTATGGGTTTAATTTGTCTGCAACCCGGGAAGTGGCAATACATCGGGAGAATGAAGAAAAATTAGAAGAAATATTCAGTTCCGTGATGATAATCAAAACAGGGCTTTTTGTAGTAAGCCTGCTTCTGTTAACTGTTGTAGTATTTAGTTTTCAAAAATTTCGTAACGACTGGTTCGTATACTTTCTAGCTTTTGGCATGGTGCTCGGGCAGGTTCTGTTTCCTGTGTGGTTTTTTCAGGGAGTGGAACGAATGCGATATATTACGTTCCTTAATATTCTGGCCAAAGGCTTTTTTACCATTGCAATTTTTATATTCGTAAAAGCACAAGCTGATTACCGGGTAGTGCCGTTGTTTAATTCTATAGGCTTTATGGTGGCTGGGATACTAAGTTTATTGCTGATAAAAAAGCAATTTAATATTTCATTAAAAATTGTTAGTAAGTACAGTTTAGTATCACAATTAAGGGAAGGCTGGCATGTGTTTGTGTCGAGCTTAGCTATCAGTTTGTATACGATTAGCACTACATTTATATTAGGTGTTTTTACCAATAACATTATTGTTGGTTATTATTCTGCGGCTGATAAGATAATACAGGCAGTAAAAGGGTTATATGGACCATTATCTCAATCTTTGTTTCCTTTTGTTTCAAAAAAAGTTTCTGATTCAAAAGAAAAAGGGATTGTATTGATACGAATTATTACAAAATATGTTTTTTTTATTACAATTTTATTATCACTTTTAGTTTTTGTTTTTTCAGAATTACTTGTATCCATTTTATTAGGAAAAAATTATAATAACTCGATACTTGTTTTAAAAATATTAGCAGCACATCCTGTTTTAATTGGATTAAGTAATGTTTTTGGTATCCAGACAATGTTGCCTTATGGAAGAAAAAAGGCATTTCAAAATATTTTGCTAATCGCTAGTTTGTTAAATATTGTATTATCGTTTATTATGGTTCCTTTATTTGCTCACATAGGTTCAGCAATATCAGTAACAATTGTTGAGTTTTTTGTAACATTCTCAATGTTCATTTACCTTCAAAAAACAGGACTAAAAATAATGGAGTTTAAACATGTTTGATTACCTCATCGTCGGTGCCGGCTTTGCCGGTTCCGTTATAGCTGAACGGCTTGCCTCTCAAAAGAATGCAAAGGTGCTTGTTGTTGAAAAACGCAACCATATAGGTGGAAATTGTTATGACTACAAAGATGAGAACAATATTTTAATTCACAAATATGGACCACATCTTTTTCATACAAACAATAAAGAAGTTGTTGATTATCTATCAAATTTTACTGACTGGGATATCTATAGCCATGAGGTATTAGCGTATATTGATGGTAAAAAAGTTCCAATTCCTTTTAACTTTAATACTCTATATGAAGTGTTTCCGCTTTTAAAAGCAAAAGCTTTAGAAGAGAAGCTTTTAAAATATTATGACTACAACTCAAAAGTTCCAATCTTAGAGCTCAAAAAAACAACTGATAAAGATTTACAATTTTTGGCAGACTTCATCTATGAAAAAATATTTTTAAACTATACGGCAAAACAGTGGGGTATGAAACCTGAAGAGATGGATGGAGCAGTAACAGCAAGAGTTCCTGTATTTATAGGTAGAGACAATAGATACTTCAATGATAGCTATCAAATGATACCTAAAAATGGTTATACATCTATGATAAACAGTATGCTAGACCACAAAAACATCAAAATAATGCTAAATACAGACTTCAAAGAAATTTGTGAACTAAAAGAAAAAGATTTCTACCTTTTTGGTTCAAAATTTGATGGAAAAGTTATTTACACTGGACAAATAGATGAGTTGTTTGAGTATAAATTTGGAGAGTTGCCATATAGAAGTGTAGATATGAAGTTTGAAACGGTTGAAAAAGAGTTTTATCAAGAAAAAGCAACAGTAAACTACCCAAATGATTACGATTTTACGAGAATCACAGAGTTTAAACATATTCACCCGACAAACTCACCTAAAACTACTATTCTAAAAGAGTATCCACAAGAGTATATAATAGGACAAAATACCCCGTATTACCCAATTTTTACAAATGAAAATCAAGAAAAATATAGTAAATATTTGGAACACTCACAAGAATTTAAAAGTCTTGTAATGGTAGGAAGATTGGCAGAATATAAATACTACGACATGGATGATATAGTGGAGAGAGCTTTGGAAGTATTTGAGAAAGAGGTGAGATAATGGACATAATCAAGCAGCATAAGATATTTGTTGTTACTCCTGCTGGGAGAAAAAAATATTTAGAAATATTGTCAAAATACATTTTGAAAGATGATTCAATTGATGAATGGCACTTGTGGGATAACTGCCGAGATGAATCGGATAGGGAATATATTTGTCAGCTTTCGAGAGAACACAAGAAGATAACAGTAATAAAAGAATGCGGAGTGGATGGAACTAATAAGTCTGTAAACAAGTTTTATAAATATTGTAGAGATGAAGATGTATTTTATATCAAAATGGATGACGATATTGTGTACTTACCAGAAAAATTTGGATTGAAACTATATTTAAAAGCTATCCGAGAAAAAAATAGTTTCTCTTGGTGGAGTCCTATGGTTATAAATAATGCAATTTGTACTTATTTGCTTAAAACTAAAGGAAGAATAAAAACAAATGCCTTTTTATCAGCACAGGCATCTTGTCCAGTCGGATGGGGATCGCCTTTTTTTGCAGAATTGCTACATAGAGCATTTTTAAAATCGATAAAGATGTTGGAGTCCGATAAGTGGAAGTTGGAAAATGACTATGAAATTTTTTTGCAAAGATTTTCTATAAATACGATTGGATTTTTTGGAGATTTTAGCAAAAGTCTTGGTGATAGATTTTGCCCCTTGGATGTAGACGATGAAGAGTATATTAGTGCAACTTTACCTGTTTTAGTTGGTAAACCCGGTAGATTGGTCGGTGATATCGTAGTGGCTCATTTCTCTTTTTTTACACAAGAGCAATATCTCCTTACGACTAATATTTTAGAAGAATATGCTTATGTTGCAGGAGTTCACAACTATTCACAACCAGGAAATAGAAAAAAGCTTAAAATTTTTAAGCATCTAAAGCAACTTTTAAAATATAATATAAAATACATTCTGAATGATATACTTGGAGTGTATTTGCAAAGAAAAATAAATACTTATAGGGTTAGTTTGAATGATGAACGTTAAAGACACTGTTTGTGCAGTTGTAGTAACCTACAATAGAAAAGAGTTACTTATAGAGTGTTTGGATGCACTATGTAAACAAACAAGACCAATACAGGCTATGTATATAATCGACAATTTTTCTACTGATGGAACACCAGATGCCTTGAAAGAGCATTGTTATATCTCTGAATTACCTCCATCAAATTTGACAAAGCCCTGGGAGAAAGAATTCGAAATACAAAATCTCACGGATGGTCAGCTCATAAGAGTTCATTATGTCCGTATGAACGAAAATACTGGAGGTGCAGGTGGTTTCTATGAGGGTGTAAAACGAGGCTATGAAAAAGGATATGATTGGTTGTGGTTAATGGATGATGATACGATTCCTGACTCTATAGCACTATTTTGTTTGTTTGAAAAAAAAGAAAGCCTTAAAGATAATAATATTGGTTTCTTATGTAGTAAAGTTATATGGATAGATAAAACACCACATGTTATGAATATACCGTCAACAAAGCCTTTCATTAATGGCATTCCTTTTAATTTTTTTGATGATAAAGGTGTCTTATTGGTACAATATACATCTTTTGTTTCTTTATTAATAAGAAGAGAAGCTGTAATGAAAGTGGGATTACCCATAAAAGATTTTTTTATTTGGGGAGATGATGTTGAATATACACTAAGATTAACAAAACGATATATTGGTTTATATGTAAAAGATAGTATTGTGGTACACAAAACAAAAGCAAATTATTCATCGTCAGCTGTTATAGATTGGAGATATTATTTCAATATACGAAACTGGTTTTGGATTTATAGATTCCATTTTAGAAATAAATATGTTCCTTATATGCTTTGGAAATCTGTCTGTGAAGTTATCAAACATCCTAAAAAATTTTTAGTAATTTTTAAGGCAGTCGTAGTTAGTATCATAAAAACACCAAAAATTGAATATCCTAATTAAAATTGTCAGATATTATTTCTGTTTCGCTTCAATGGAAACGCAACATGTAATCTAAGTTAATACAAATACACACGTTATGGAAGAAAAAGAGAACTTTAAACTCGATAGCTTTATTTTTCATTATGTTTATGTGGTTGTATTTATTTCAATTTATGTTTTAAGTAATAATCAATTAGATTCTATATATTTATATACCAAAGTTTTTAATTTAATAACAACTTTAATTATTTTATTCTTTTTATTGGCTAAGATTATTATGGCAAATCCTATGCCTAAAATAAAATTGAATGACTTAATTTTATTTCAAATTATTATAAACATTGTCTTCTTAACAATTCTCATCCGTAAATATATAAATTTTCATTGGATATATTTATTTTTTGCATACTTTTATTTTTATAAAAAGAATATTGAATTGAATCAAATATTTAGAAGATTGGTCTTAACCATTGTGTTTTTTAGTGTAATATATCAATTACTTACTACTCGTTTTATGGGTATTCGTCCAGTAATAAATTGGTATGATCCTAATTATAGTGGATTCTTTTTGTTTTTATTATTTTTATTTTTAAAATATGAAAATATGAAAATTATGTCTATAATTATATTTATTACCGGTTTTTTTACATTAAGCAGGTCTTATGTGCTGGCTACGTTAGTTTATATATTGATTAATAATACATCATTTATTAAATCATTAATAATAAAAATAAAATTAAACAACTTTTTTATTGTGATGATAATTTCTCTTCTTGTATTAAGTTTTATTGAAATTAGTTTTATTAATATTGATCGAAGACTTGAGGCTACACAAAACAATATTGAGAAAATGTATAAATTAGCTGATGCATCAAATCAAGATAGATTTACAGCAAATGTTATTTTTAAAAAAGAATTATTTGATAATTTTTTTGATTATCAATTTGGGGTGGACCAAGATTGGTATATAAAAAACGTTTTTATAAATACTCCTCATAATTCGTTTTATGCATTAATTGTCAATTATGGCGTTTATTTTACATTTTTTTATATTATGATTTTTGGGAGAATATATAACAAGTTTTTTATAAAACAAAATATAGCTATTATTATGAGTATTTTTACATATTATATTTTTTTAGGTGGAGGCTTACAAGGTTACCCAAGTATATTGATATTTTATTTGTTATCACTTAAAAAATAAGGAGTAGTATAGAAGCATGAAAATTGTACATATTATACATTTTATGGGTAAAGGTGGAGTGGAAACATTCTTAAAGAATTTAATATATGAACAAGTAAAAAAACACGATATTGTTTTAATAACTTTAACAAACAATAATACGTATAATATCGAGGACTTTAAAAGTATTAAAGGTAATATGTCTTTTATCGAGATTCCTTATAAAAAGATATATGATTTAAGAATTATTTTTAAGTTAAGAAGTATTATTAAAAAAATTAAGCCTGATATTATCCATACCCACTTATTTCCTGGACAATTTATAACTCCAATAATACTTTTAGGATTTAACCTAAAATTTATTACTACAGAGCATGGAATAAGTTTAAGAAGAATTAAATATCCATTATTTCATTATTTAGAATGGTTTTCGTTTTCACGATATAATAAAATTGTTTGCGTCAGTAGTGCTGTGAATATAAAATTAAAAGAAGAATACCCAAGTTTATCTTATAAAATTTTAACAATAAATAATGGTATTGATATTCAAAGAGTATATAATACTAATATAGTAAAAAAAAGTGAGCTTTCTAATAAATTTAATGATAGTAACATTATAATTTGTATGGTCGGAAGACTTGATGTTGGGAAAGATTTCGAAACATTAATAAAGGCAATGAAACTGCTCCCTACATGTTTTAAGTTATTAATAGTTGGGGATGGTCCTAAAAGAAAAAATTTAGAAAAAATGGTAATTGATCTAGAGTTAGAAGATAGGGTGGATTTTTTTGGTTTTAAGAAAGATATTTATTATGTATTTAAGTCAATAGATATTTTCGTTTTATCGAGTGAACGAGAAGGTTTGCCAATTACTTTATTAGAAGCTATGTCTGCTAAAAAACCTTGTATTGGTTCAAATGTAGATGGGATTAAGAATATTCTTGTAGATGAACTATTATTTGAATATAAAAATGAACATGAATTAGCTGATAAAATATTATTTGTAAATAATAGTTATGAGCTTTATTCTGAAAAATGTTATTTAATAGTTCAACAGTATGATTTTAGTAAAATGTTTGAATCATATGAAAGTTTATATAAAGAGGTATTGATGGAATGATTAGTGTCATAATACCAATGTATAATTCAAAAGATACTATTAAAAATGCTATTGAATCTGTTATTAATCAAACTTACAAAGATCCGATAGAGATTATTGTTGTAAACGACGGCTCAACTGATGGTTCTGAAAAAATTGTGGAAGAAATAATATTAAAAAACAATTCAAATAGAATTATAAAACTTATAAATAAAGAAAATGGCGGTGTATCGAGTGCTAGAAATAGAGGAATAAAAGAAGCGAGTGGTGACTGGATTGCATTGCTTGATTCAGATGATATTTGGTTTCCAGAAAAACTTGAGAAACAAATTACTGAAATAGAGAAAAATCAAAATATCAGGTTTATTGGAACAAATAGAAATGGCGAAAAATATCCATTTTTTAAGAAGGCTAAAAAAGATATTTATACATTAACTGCTAAAGAGATTATTATTAAGTGGTATCCACATACATCTACAGCTCTTATCAATAAAGATATTTTGCTAAAAGCTGGTTTGTACGATGAAACAAGAACACATGCAGAAGATGGTGATTTATGGTTAAGAATTGCCCAATATTGTAATATGTATGTTTTAAATGAAGATTTGGTTTATACAGGTGGAGGAAAAAGAAGTTTCGGAGAGTCGGGGCTTTCTGCAAATTTGCCAAAAATGTATGAATGTGAAATTTTAGCTCTTAAAGGAGCAAAAGAAAGAAATCAAATCAACTTTATAGAGTATTGTTGTTTGTATCTCTGGCTAACATTAAAATATATTAGAAGAATTTATATTGTTATAAGAGGTATAAAATGATATTCAAACTACTATGGTTAATAAGGGGAATGTTATATAAACCGTTTTTTGGCAAATTTTGTTTACCATCATATATTGGAAAACCTGTGTTTATAAAAAACTTTAAAAGGATTTATGTCGGGAAAAGAGTAAGAATATTTCCCGGAGCGAGAATTGAAGTGATAAACAAGAATGCTTCTATTGTTTTTGAAGAAAATATTTCAATAGGACAAAATTTACACATTATAGCTGGTGGAAATTTATTAATAAAAAAGAATACTATTTTAGCAGAAAATATTATGGTTACTGATATTGATCATGATTATCAAGTTATTGGGAAGCCAATATGGGAACAGAATATAATAGTCAAAAAAACACAAATAGGTGAAAATTGTTTTATAGGTTACGGTGCAGTTATTCAAGCTGGGACAATTTTGGGTAAACAATGCATTGTAGGTGCTAATGCAGTTGTAAGAGGAGTTTTTCCTGATTATTCAGTTATAGTTGGAATACCGGCAAAAATTGTTAAACGTTATGATACTGCAAGTGGAAAGTGGAGAAGGACAAATGAAAAAGGAGAATTTATAGATGAAATATAAAAATATATTAGTAACTGGTGGAGCTGGTTTCATTGGTTCTAACTTAAGTTTAAAACTTTTAGATAAAGGATATAGTGTTACAGTCCTTGATAATTTATCAGAACAAGTTCATGGAAGCAACTCGCCATTATATAATAGTGTCAAAGACAAAGTGAATTTTATTAAAGGAGATGTTTTAAAAATAGATGATTGGAAAAAAGCACTAGAAGGCATAGATGTAGTGGTTCATCTTGCAGCTGAAACAGGTACAGGCCAATCTATGTACGAAATTGAGAAATATACTGATGTAAATATAAAAGGTAGTTCTATATTTCTTGATTTTATAACCAATAACAAACATAGTATAAAGAAAATGATAATTGCATCATCAAGAGCAATATATGGTGAAGGAAAGTATGAATGTAAAAATTGTGGAGTAGTATATCCGAAAGGAAGAAAAGACGAAGATATGGCAAAGGGCGATTTTTCTGTAAAATGCCCTTATTGTAATCAAAATGTGCAAATATTACCAACAGATGAAGAAAGTAAAATTCATCCGACTTCCATATATGGTATTACAAAACAAGTACAAGAACAGATGTTTATGGTTGTGGGCAAAGCATTAAATATCCCAACCGTTGCATTTAGGTATCAAAATGTATATGGTCCGGGACAGTCTCTTTCTAATCCCTATACAGGTATTATTTCGATTTTCTCAACCAGAATAAGAACTGGTAGCGATATTAATATTTTTGAGGATGGTTTAGAAAGCAGGGACTTTGTGTATATTGATGATGTTGTTGATGCAACTATTCTAGGGATTGAAAAAGAAGAGGCAAACTATGAAGTTTTTAACGTTGGTTTTGGAGAACAAATTACAGTCTTAAATGTTGCAGAATCCTTAATTCGTAATTTTCATAGCAAGACAAAAATAAAAATAACTGGTAATTATAGGATTGGTGATATTAGAAGTAATTTTGCAGAATTAAAGAAGATTAAAAATAAACTAGGTTTTGTTCCAAAAATTAATTTTGAAGAAGGAATTAAAAAATTTACTAAATGGGTTAATATGCAAGAAAACACTGTTGATAATTATGAAAAAAGTTTGGAAGAAATGAAGCAAAAAGGATTATTTAAATGAAAGAATTACAGAATAAAACTATTTTATTTATATCTCCTAGGTTTTTTGGTTATGAGCAAGAAATTAAAAATGAACTTGAATTATTGGGAGCAAAGGTAATTTATTTTGATGATAGACCAGATAATAAGTTTTTTACAAAACTTTTAATCCGATTGAATTTCAAAATATTGATATCTCATAAGATTAATAACTATTATAAAAATATCATTACATTAATGCAAAAAGAGAAAATTGATTACTTGTTTTTAAATACACCCGAAACTTTCCCTATTAAAGTGTTAAAATTAATTAAAGGAAAGTATCCAGATATTTTAGTGTACACATATTTCTGGGATTCTGTTTATAATAGAAAAAACGCCTTAAAATATTTAGATGTATCGGATAAATATTTTACTTTTGATGAAAATGATTCATGTTTAGACTCAAGAATAAGGTTTCTTCCGCTTTTTTATATTTCTGCTTATGAAGAAATTGCAAAGTATAATTGTGATAAGTTATATGATATTGCATTTATTGGAACTGTTCATAGCGATAGGTATAGGATTTTAAAACAAATTAAAGATATTGCTCAAAAAAATAATTTGAAATATTTTATTTACTTATATTCACCTAGTAAACTACTATTCTTTCTGCAAAAAGTATTTTTAAAAGACTTTAGAAGAATTCCGCTTAATGATATTTCATTTGTTCCCTTAGAAAAAGAAGAAGTATTAAACATTATAAAAAAAACTAGATCGGTAATTGATATTGAGCACAAAAGACAAACTGGTTTAACTATTAGAACCATTGAGGTTTTTGGTGCAAAACGTAAACTAATAACAACAAATAAAAATATAAAAAAGTACGATATTTATAATAGCAATAATATCTGCGTGATAGATAAAAATAAATTAGAAATAAATATAGATTTTTTTAATAATGTTTTTACTGATATAAACCAAAGAATATATGAAAAATATAGAATAAAAAATTGGTTAAAAACAATTTTTTTTAATTAAAATTAGTTATTTTTATTTGTTTAGGTGATAATATGAAAATAATTATAATCGGTGGTTCTGGCTTTATTGGTTCTCGGCTTTGTGCTATTTTGCAGAAGAATAATATTGATTTCGTTATTATTGATAAAAATAAATCATCATTCTTTCCAGAAAAAGTAAAAATTGCAGATATTCGTGATGTCGCTGCTTTAAGAAAAACTATAGAACCATGTGATTGTCTTATAAATCTTGCGGCAGAGCATAGAGATGATGTAACACCTAAGAGCCTCTACGATGAAGTCAATGTAGAGGGTTCTCGTAATATTTTAACTGTATGTAGAGAAAAACATATTAACCAAGTTATTTTTACAAGTTCTGTTGCTGTTTACGGATTTGCGCCTCCTAATACCGATGAAAGTGGATCTATCAATTATTTTAATGACTATGGCAGAACTAAATGGGAAGCGGAAGTTTTATATAGAAAATGGTATGATGAAGATACACAAAATAGAATATTAACAATAATACGTCCTACAGTAGTTTTCGGCGAGCGAAATCGTGGAAATGTATATAATTTTTTACATCAAATTGCAAAAGGGTATTTTATGATGGTTGGTTCAGGTAAAAATTATAAATCCATGGCTTATGTTGAAAATGTTGCATCATTTATTAAATACATGATATTCAATGGCAAAGGATATCAATTATATAATTATATCGATAAACCTGACTTGACTATGAATGACCTTGTTAGCATTGTTAAGGAAAAAATGGGAAAAAAAGGAAATACTGGAATACATTTGCCATATTGGTTAGGATATTTTGGAGGTTTAATCTTTGATTTGTTATCAAAAATTACCGGTAAAAAATTCCCTATTAGCAGTATACGAGTTAAAAAGTTTTGTGCAACAACACAATTTGAAACATCAATAAATGAAAAAACAACATTTATTCCGCCAATTTCACTTGAGGAAGGACTAAAGCGGACAATTGAGTTTGAATTTTTGAAAAAATCTGAAAGGGAATCAATTGTTTTTTATACTGAATAAATTTTATAATTTAATTTTAAGCTGAAAAAAACATTTCAGTGTTGTTGCAAAATTTTTGTATCGATTTCAGATTAAATTTTTGTGTATATTGTTCCGCTTCAATGAAAGCAAGTCAGGTCTAATAATATATTAAGTTTTATTGGACGTTATTGAAAAAAGGAAATTGCTTCGTCATCCCTTAGGGGACTCCTCGCAATGACGAAGGAGAGTATGTCATCTCAAGCGCAGTGAAGTAATCTCATTACACATATTTATACTATAATTGTTTAACTATCAGGAGAAAAACATGAAAAAAGCCTTAATAACTGGTATAACAGGACAGGATGGAGCGTATCTGGCACAGTTGCTTTTGGAAAAAGGGTATACTGTTATTGGCGGGTTCAGGCGGTTGAGCACCCCAAACTTCTGGCGCTTAGAGGAGCTGGGTATTCTTGATAAGATTGTCATGGTTGAAATAGATATGCTTGATGCTGGCAACCTGGTGCGTGTAATAGAAAAATATAAACCGGATGAAGTGTATAATTTAGCTGCACAGAGCTTTGTGGCACACTCATTTGCAAATCCTGTTCTGACAGGCAATGTTACTGGCCTTGGGGTAGCCAATATACTTGAAGCTATACGCATTGTGAATAAGGACATAAAGTTTTATCAGGCATCAACCTCTGAGCTTTTTGGCAAAGTACAGGAAACACCACAAAAAGAAACAACGCCATTTTACCCCCGCAGTCCCTACGCTGTGGCAAAGCTATACGGCCACTGGATGACAATAAACTATCGCGAAGCCTACGGTATATTTGCTTCTACAGGAATTCTTTTTAACCATGAATCACCATTGCGTGGCATAGAGTTTGTGACGCGGAAAATCACGGATGCTATCGCCAAAATTTACCATGGGAAGCAGGATTACTTTGAAATAGGCAACTTAGATTCAAAGCGTGACTGGGGCTATGCAAAAGAATTCGTTGAGGGTATGTGGCGTATTTTGCAGGCGCCGAGCCCCGATAATTATGTGCTGGCTACCGGTGAAACGCATTCTGTGCGTGAGTGGGTTGAGGTGTGTTTTAAGTATATTGGGAAAAATATTGTGTGGGAAGGAGCAGGTGTTGATGAAGTTGGTAAAGACGCAAAAAGCGGTAAAACGCTGGTGAAGGTTAACCCTGAATTTTTTAGGCCTGCCGAGGTAGATTACCTTGTGGGTGATGCATCCAAAGCAAAGAAGGAACTGGGCTGGGAGCCAAAGGTAAAATTTAAAGAGCTTGCCGAAATAATGCTGAAGCGGGATATTGAGAGAAATAGATAACCATATTGGTTATTTTGATTTGATTAATAGTATTTTTTTTAATATACTATAGGCTTTGAAGGTTTAATGACCCATGAAGTTTTATTGGACGTTATTGAAAAAAAAAGGAGATTGCTTCGTCGTCCCTTAGGGTACTCCTCGCAATGACAGGGGGTAACGTCATTGCGAGCGTTAGCGAAGCAATCCCATTGCATGATGCACTGTCATTCTGAGTCCCGACGAAGTCGGGACGAAGAATCTCATTGCACAGGCAAAAAGGAGATTCTTCGGTCGCATGTGCTCCCTTAAGGATGACAGGAGAGAGTACGTCATTCTGAGTCCCGACGAAGCCGGGACGAAGGATCCCATGATGTTGCATAGAAGAGATTGCTTCGGCACTGCGTGCCTCGCAATGACGAAAGGTAACGTCATTGCGAGCGTAAGCGTGGCAGTTTCTGGTAAGAAACGACGAGATTCTTCGGGACTTTGTCCCTTAGAATGACAAAAGCGTTTGCTTCTATTTGATTGCATAGTGTCTCGCAATAACTAGAAAGGCCTGTCATCCTGACCCTGATATAATCGGGGGAAGGATCTCAAATAGGGTACGGCGAGATCCTCCGTCGTCCCGACAGAGTCGGGACACCTCAGGATGACATAGTGGTGTGCTTGTCATCCTGAACGAAGCGAAGGATCCATTAATTTATTAATTGACATTCGCCTATTTAAAAAGTTATTTGCAAACAATCACATAAATATATCCAAGGAGTTTTCCATGAAAGGCATCATACTTGCCGGTGGTAGCGGCACGCGTCTTTATCCCATTACCATGGTCACAAGTAAACAGCTTTTGCCGGTGTATGACAAGCCCATGATTTACTATCCTCTATCAGTGTTAATGTTAGCGGGTATACGGGATATTCTCATCATATCGACCCCACAGGATTTGCCAAACTTTGAAAAGCTATTAAAAGATGGGAGCCATTTAGGAATTAAGCTTTCCTATGCAGAACAACCATCGCCTGATGGACTTGCTCAGGCCTTTATCATTGGCAAAGAATTTATTGGTTCAGATACCTGTGCCATGGTTCTGGGTGACAACATTTTTTATGGGAGCGGCCTTACCACTTTATTAAAAGATGCAGTGAAAAATGCAGAAAGAGGTAGGGCTACAATTTTTGGTTATTATGTAAATGATCCAGAACGATTTGGAGTAGTTGAATTTGATGAAAATGGGAAAGTAATATCAGTTGAAGAAAAGCCAAAGCAGCCAAAATCCAATTATTGCATCACGGGATTGTATTTTTATGATAATAGAGTGGTTGATTTTGCACACCGTATAAAGCCATCAGCCCGTGGAGAGCTTGAGATTACTGATTTGAACAGACTATATCTTGAAGATGGAACACTGGATGTAATCCTCCTTGGCAGGGGCTATGCCTGGCTTGATACTGGCACAGTGGATACATTGGTGGATGCTGCTGAATTTGTGAAGGTGCTTGAAAAGCGGCAGGGGATCAAGATTGCTGCAATAGAAGAGATTGCGTATCATAACCAATGGATAACAAAAGATGAACTGGAACGAGCAGCAGAGCTTTATGGAAAATCCCCCTATGGGGAACATTTGCGAAAGGTTGCTGCTGGCAAAATACGCTATTGAGGATTGTAATGAAGGTTATTGATACAGCATTGCAGGGAGTAAAGATTATTGAAACCGATTATTTTGATGATGATCGCGGCTGGTTTACCGAAAGCTACAACAAAGAACGCTTTGTAAGCTTTGGCTTGGATGCTGATTTTATTCAGGATAACCATTCTTATTCCCAAAAAAAGGGAACATTGCGTGGTATTCATTTTCAAAATAATCCCAAAGCTCAGACAAAATTGGTGCGATGCACTAAGGGTAGCATCCTCGATGTGGTGGTTGATCTAAGAAAGGGTTCTGATACTTATAAAAAGTGGATTTCCTGTAAACTATCGGACAAGAATAAAAAACAATTATATATTCCAAAAGGCTTTGGTCATTGCTTTGTTACCCTTGAAGATGATGTAGAAGTCCAGTATAAGGTTGATGAGTATTATTCAAAAGAGCACGATAGATGCATCCGCTTTAATGATCCTGAATTAAACATTGATTGGGGTGTTGATAATCCAATTCTTTCTGAAAAAGATGCAACCGCTCCTTTTTTGCGCGATAGTGATATGAATTTTTCAGTTACAGTGCTGGTGACCGGAGTCAATGGCCAGCTGGGGCATGATGTAGTACAATGGCTAAATGAGCTAGGGATAACGGCATTTGGGACTGACCTCCCTGAGTGTGATATTACTAATGTTAATAGTGTTGAAGAGTACCTGTTGAAGATAAAGCCAGATGTGGTGGTTCACTGTGCAGCCTACACTGCAGTTGACAGAGCCGAACAGGAAAGGGATCGCTGTTTTGCGGTGAATGTTGAAGGCACCAGAAATATTGCTTTATGCTGTAAAAAGCTTGATGCAAAGATGCTCTATGTTAGCACTGATTATGTGTTTGGTGGTGAAGGTGACTCTCCTTATGATGAAGGCGCAGAATTAGCACCAATAAATTTTTATGGTTTTACAAAGGCTGAAGGGGAAAAGGTTGTTCGTGATCTATTGGATAAGTATTTCATTGTGCGCACCTCCTGGGTATTTGGCATTAATGGGAATAATTTTGTTAAAACAATGCTTAAACTTGCAGAAAGTAATAAAGAAATAAAGGTGGTGAACGATCAAATTGGTTCACCAACCTACACCCGTGATTTAGCAAAGCTCATATGTGAAATGATACAGACAAATAAATATGGAATATACCATGTTTCCAATGAAGGCTACTGTAGCTGGTATGAATTTGCAAAGGAAATTTTTAATCTGGCTGGTAAGAGCGTCAATGTTATTCCAATATCCTCAGCTGAGTATCCTGTTAAGGCAAAAAGGCCACATAATTCAAGGCTTGCTAAAGACAATCTTGATAAAAATAAATTTAGCAGGCTCCCCCATTGGAAAGACGCACTTGCACGATTTTTATCTGAACTGAAAGGAAAGGTGGATGGTTAATAGCAAAATGAGAATTTTAGTTACCGGTGGTGCAGGGTTCATAGGTTCAAATTTTATTCGATATCTTCTTAAACAACCTGGATTTGATGGTGTTGTTGTAAATCTGGATGCACTCACCTATGCGGGAAATTTGCGGAATTTGACGGATATTGCAAAAGAATATGAAGGTAAGTCGTATTTTTTTGAACATGGCGATATTTGCGAGTATTCTACAGTGGAAAAAATTTTCAGCAATTACGATATAAACTGCGTGGTTCATTTTGCCGCAGAAAGTCATGTGGACCGCTCAATTGTGGGGCCAGAAGCTTTCATCAAAACAAATGTAAATGGAACCTTTGTTCTCCTTGATGTGGCAAAAAATCGATTTAAAGAAAATAAGAATTTTTTTAGGTTTCACCATGTAAGCACCGATGAAGTATATGGTAGCCTTGGTGACACCGGTTATTTTTATGAAACCACTCCCTATGATCCACGTAGTCCTTATTCAGCATCAAAAGCAGCCTCTGATCACCTGGTGCGGGCATATTTCCATACTTATGGCCTGCCTGTGACAATATCCAATTGTTCTAACAATTATGGTCCATATCAATTTCCAGAAAAGCTTATTCCTTTGATGATTTTAAATATGCTTGAAGAAAAACCTTTGCCCGTGTATGGTGATGGAAAAAACATAAGAGACTGGTTATATGTGGAAGACCATTGTAGTGCAGTGTGGAAAATAATCATCAGTGGCAAAGAAGGTGAAACCTATAATATTGGTGGTGAGAATGAATGGACAAATATAGATTTAGTAAACCGCCTGTGCGAAATTGTAGCGGAAAAGGTTGGGAAAGAGAGAGATTATTTTAAAAAACTAATTACATTTGTAAAAGATAGGCCTGGACATGATAGGCGTTATGCTATTAATTGTGATAAAATAAAAAAGGAACTTGGATGGAAGCAAAGCGTATCCTTTGATGAGGGACTTTCAAAAACTGTTGACTGGTACCTTGGTAATTCTGAGTGGATTGAAGAAGTAAAATCAGGGGAATACAGGAAATGGGTGGAGAGAAATTATGGGGGAAGATAGATAATTTTAGAGAGAGATTCTTCCCGATTACATCGGGATTACATCGGGACTCAGAATGGCAAAACAATGTCGTCCTGAGCGAAGCCCTGCCCTGAGCCGAAGGGGAAGGATCTCTTGTTAAAACGGCGAGATTCTTCGAGGCTTCGCCTCTCAGAATGACATAGCGGTGGGCCTGTCATCCTGACCCCGATATAATCGGGGGAAGGATCTCAAGTAATAAAAAAGACGGGATTCTTCGGGGCTATGCCCCTCAGAATGACAAAGGAGGTTGCCGCACCTTCGGCTCGCAATGATTGAAGTTATACGTCACTTAGAGCGAAACGAAGCAGTTTAATTTGGAAGATGAGGAAACGTAATAGGTTCTTACAATCTTTTAATAGCATCTTATTCAAAATACCTGAGAGCGTTACTTGAGCCTCCTTTAGTAATGAGAGGGAGAAAAAAACAGTTTGGAAAAAGAGGATATCCACCAAATTATTTTAAAATTGTGTATTGACAAAAGGGCTCAGTTTAACTATGATCTTAAAATAAGATGATTGGCTTAACATAATATTTTTTATACTTTGTAAAGGACAATAGTATATATTGCATTGTTGATTTTGAAAAAAATGGAGTTGTCATGGAGATATCTGGGTTAATAATTGCTGCTGGAAAAGGAAGTAGAATAGAACAATTAGGTTCACCTAAACCTTTAATAAAAATAAACAATAAAGCATTGATTGATTATGTTATTACTGCAATGCTGACATCAGGCATTAGAGAAATTTATGTTGTTGTAGGATACAAATCAGATCAAATAATAAATTATTTGAAAAAAGAATATATAAATGATAATATAAATATACAATTTATAATAAATGATGAATGGGATAAAGGAAATGGAATTTCTGTATTATGTGCCAAACACTATATTGAACAACCATTTATTTTATCAATGTCAGACCATTTATATTCTTTTCGAATAATTAAAAAATTGCTATTAAATGATTTTAGTAAAGCTGATTTATTTTTAGCAACAGACTTGAATATGAGCAATGAATTTGTAGATATTGATGATGTAACTAAAGTGAAATTTAATGACAATAACCGAACAATTATAAAAATTGGAAAGCATATTGAAGAGTATAATGGGTATGATACTGGTGTTTTTTATTGTAACAAGAATTTTTTTTCAGCTTTGGAAAATGCTATTAAAAATGGCAATGATTCAATTTCCTCTGCTGTTGAGTTTTTAGCAAATAACAAGAGAGCACTAATATGTGATATTGAAGGCGAATTTTGGGTTGATATTGATGATATCAAGGCTTATGAATTAGCTAAAGATAATATTTCACGGTTAAAGTAATTATGAAGCAAAATATACTAATCTTTGATTATCTCGATTCGTTAGTAGATTTGTATAATTATATAAAAGAAAATAATATAAGTGATAACTATAATGTTTATTATTCAAAAGCTATTTTAACTCAAAACGATAATGTATTTACAAAAATAAAAAAAATATATTATAAAATTAAATATTATGGTTTTTTTTCAATTTTTAAATTTTTCATTTTCAGAAAAAAAAATATTGTTTTAACTGCGGGGGCAAGTGGTATTTATCGTTTTATTTCAACCAAGGTAATTTTATTTGATCATGGGTGGGGCAATAAAAAAACACCAAGTTTAATGGAACTTGCGGATACTAGAAAATTACAAAAATATAGAAAGGTTTTAAAAAATACCGATTATATTGTTTGTATAAATGATTATGATCAAGAAAAATATTTAAATGATAAATTATTGAACGATATTCCAAAACCTGTTTTCGTACCTTTGGGAATGCCTAGAAATGATTGGCTAATAAATAACAAAGATAACGATAGTATTAAGAGTGAAGCAGCAAGTAAGCTTGGAATAAAGAACTATACTAATTACAAAATTGTTCTATATGCTCCCACTTATCGGGATATCCCTGCCGAGAATACAGTGATGATGGATAGGCTTATTTCTGAATTTGATGTAATAGATGAAAAACTTAAAGATAACAATATTATTCTGCTTTTTCGTCCCCATTATTTTGATTCGATATTTTTCGAAAAGCTCAAAAAATATAAAAGCATTTATTATGCCGGTCAGGAGGTTTATGAAAATCCAAGAAAGTTAATGATTTTATCAAATTTATTATTAACGGATTACAGCTCAATATACGTTGATTACCTTTTGTTGGAAAAACCTATAGTATTTTATGCTTTAGATCTAGAAAAATATATGCAATACCGGGGGCTGGTGACGGATTATAATAATCCTATTGAGACACCCGGCCCAAAAATATCAAGACTTTCTGAACTAATAGAAGTAATACAAAACAAAAAATATTATAAAAAGAAACAATTGATTTTGGCAAAGGATTATTATTTCAAGTATCCGGATGCGAAGACATGTGAAAGAGTAAAATGCTTTATTGAGAATTTATAGAATCAAATCTGTAATTATTTTTTTGCTGTATATCCTTATGCTTGTAATAATAGCCAAGAATTGCAATGAAAAAAAAGACCTGGTTGTCGATTGTAAATATCCTTGTGTAAAAATTCGATTCAAATATATTAACAAATATGAAAGCAATAAGAAATGGTATATTGATTCGGAGGGGTTTGATTTTTATGTGATTATAAAGAGAATGGATTATTAATAGGGTAATAAGTAATGCACTAATTAGCCCATGTCTCCCCCATATTTCAAGAAAAAAATTATGCATATTAGCATGTTCAGGCCAATATGGGTTTTTGAATTTATGGTAGCCCTGGCCGAAAAAGAAACTTGCATTATGGAATGAGTTTAATTGTTCTTTTAAAAATGTTTCCCATATGCTATCTCTATGCGAAAGTCCATTATTGAATTTTTCAATGAAGTTCTGTAATACTCCAGTAACAATCAAAATAATCATTACGATTATTATGGAAACGATCATCGGCACAAGTTGCAATGTTATAGTATTTCCTTTGCTTTCATTTTCTATATCAGTATTTTCAATGAATTTTATTATTACAAAAGCAATTGTTGCAACAGAAATCCCTAAAAGAGAAGAACGTGATCCGGAAATTGTTATAAAAAAAACAAATATTGCAAAAAAAATTAGAAAAGTAATATTGAATTTTTTTTTGGTTTTAAAATATAAATTGTACATGTACAATGAACAGATCGCACCTGTTAAGGCGATGATGCCCATACGGTTTGGGTTATGAGTTGAAGCGGGTAATATTTCGGAATATGTAACATGAGAAATATTGCGAATGTTTTGTAGTATAGGAGTTGTAAAGAAAAGATAAAACATTTGTAGTAATGCCAAAGTAATAATAGAGACGAAGAGGTAATTAGTTAATTGGTCGTGGTTCTCACTGTAAGAAATTATTGTGGTAATTGCAAGGATGCTAAGGCAAAACACTATGGGGTGAGCATAATCGATTACATCTGTTGATTTGATGATTAATTTGCTAATTAAAGTTATTACTGTGAAAATAACAATTAAAGTTTCAATTTTAGATAAGTTGCATTTATTTCTATTTATAATAAATCGCCAGAAGACAATAAAAATGCATAAAATAGTGCAAAAAAATTTAAGAAATGACTCGATATTGGAATGAAATATTTTAAATACCCATAGAAATGAAATTGATTGTGAACAAATAAAAGTAATCAATAGTATGAGTATTCCAAAAAAACCTTTGATATCTAATATTTTATTTTTCATATTCAAGTTAATATTTTAAAAAATGTAAAATATGATATTGTGTTTAAAAAAATATAAACAGACGAAATTCTAAATTAGGTTGAAAAAGTCTTAGTACAAATAAAAAGAATAAGGATAATGTCAACAAAAATATTACGAAAGAAAATATACTGAGCTCTATATCCACTAAATATTTTTAAAATTGTGTATTGACAAAAGGGCTCGGTTTGGTAATATAGAATTTCTTTTTTATCTAAAATCATCGATAGATACTATTGATGAAATTAAAACAATTTCTGTTGAATATACTGAAAAACAACGATTATTATTTTTAAAAGCGATAGTTAATAATCAATAAGGCATTCTGTATATACTCTAATATATGATATGTTATTTGATTGTTTTTAAAATTGCAGGGATAAAGAGCAATGAAAATATTTATTATATTCCCCAAAGATTCAGAAGCGTTATTTGATAAAAATAGTAACAGAACATTCGGAGGTGCATCAGTTCAGATGTATAATATTGCAAAAGAATTGTATAAATATAAAGGCATAGAAACGTTTTCAATTATACCAGATTATACTAACATTGAGTTTGATGATTATGATAAGTTTAATTTGGTTAAGTTGTATAGTAAAAAAGATAATGCCGTTGTTAAATTTTTTAAGTTTATCAAATATACTATTATTGCAAAGCCGGAAGTGATAATTCAACATGGTTTGATGACTGAATCGTGTATTCTTGCATTTATTTGCTGGATTTTGAAAATCAAATTTATTTTTATGTTTGCACATGATGTTGAAGTTAAGGGTTTACGACAAGCAGACCAGTCAAGAGTACTTCTGTTTTTTTTACTCAGGAAGTTTGTATATATTATAATAACACAGAATAAATATCAGCATGATACCCTTATACATGAATATGGATGTGAAAACATAATTATTTATAATGGCTTTGAAATAAAAAAACGAAATATAGTAAAAAATAAAAAAAACTATATTTTATGGGTTGCCCGTTGTGATTCATGGAAACAACCTGAGGTATTCGTACAACTGGCAAAAAATAACCCTGATTTACAATTTTGTATGATATGTCCTCAAAGCCAGGATGAAAGTTTCTTTAACAATATTAAGAAACAGGCTTTAATGATAAAGAATGTTACATTTATAGATTTTGTCCCATATAATGAGATTGATAAATTCTTTGAACATGCTCTAATATTTGTCAATACGTCATTATATGAAGGATTCCCGCAGACTTTTATACAGGCAACAATGAATGGAGTGCCAATAGTAACATTGCATGTGAATCCTGAGGATTTTTTAGATGCCTTTCAATGTGGATATTGCTGCAATGGCGATGTAGAATTATTAAATAACAAAATAAAAGAATTAACTGGTGATAGAAAAAAATATAAAATTTTATCTGATAATGCTTATAAATATGCTATTGAAAATCATAATATTGATTTAAATGTAAAGAAAATTATTGGGTTGCTACAATAGTCATGCCATTTCTGAATAAATATAATCCTTTAAAAATAAGAATTAAAAAATCTTTCACATGAATAACTATAAAATGTTTTTTATTTAAGAATGAAATAAGTTAACAGATTCGTTTAATCAAGCCAAAACAAATGACAACCAAATCAAAAATCTTTAAAGACACGGTAATAGTAAACTCAGCCTCTCTTGTGGAGAAGGTATTATTTTTCTTCCTTAATATACTTATAGCCCGCTATCTTACAGTAGAACATTTTGGTGAATATTCAACAGCTTTAAGCTATGCCACATTTTTTTCTCTCATGACAGATATAGGAATAAATGTAACACTGATAAGGGCGCTGAATCTTGAAAAAGAATATGAAAATGAACATTTTACCAACGCCTTTTATCTGAAATTGGGTCTATCTGTAACCATGTATATAGTTATGGCAATATCTTTGCTGTTAACAGGATACAACAGGGATGTTATAAACCTGACACTGATACTGGGGCTGGTGCGCAATGGCAATGAGTTTATGAAAACATACTATGCACTTGATGAGGCAAAGCAGCAATTTTTATTTCCATCAGTTGTTAATTCCCTCTATGTTGTATTTTTTTTCTTAGGGGTTGTTGCTGTTATTTTTTTTCAGGGCAACTACTATCATCTATGCCTTGTCAGGCTGGTGATAGTTTATATTTTTATTGCATTGCTTACTGTGCATATTTTCAAGAAAGTAAAATTCAGGCTTAAGACGCCTCTATTTATTGCATTCATAAAAAGTGCAATACCATTTTCAACAATAGCGGTGCTCAGTAACCTCACATTCAGAATAAACGCAATTATAATATCATTAATGGTTGGTACAACCAAGGTTGGATTTTTTAGTAACAGCATTTTATTTGTCGATACACTTGCCATAATTCCGGGAAATCTTAGAAGAATACTCATGCCAACGCTTTACAGTGCTTTAGAAAAAAATGATGAATCTAAATTCCAGTTTTCCTTTGATATTTTGAGCAAATATTTTGGAATTGTTTCATTTTATCTTATGATGATATTGTTTTTATATTCAGAGTTTATAATAAAAGCAGTCTTTGGGGGCAAATATTTAGAATCTGCAATTCTTTTAAAGATAATTGCCTTTTCTGTGCTCTTTGTGTTCAATGTGGCCTCTATTGTTTTAGTAGGTAAAGACAGACAGGATATTCTCTCCAGAATAATGCTATTTGCAACAATAGTAAATATTGTGGCAAATATTGTGCTCATAAATATTTTTGACGTTGAAGGGGCTGCAGCATCTGTAACCCTGACCTATGGTGTGATTTTCTTTATGAGCCACTATTATCTTAGAAAACTTGAGTCCATTAAAATGATCCCGGTATTTAGAAAATATGTTATTATGGGGTTAATAGTTTGTGTAGCATCTCTGTGTTATGAGTTTTTAATTTATAAAAATTTTTCGCTCCCTGGGTCTTTTGCAACCATAACTATTCTTTATGGATTGCTTATTATTCTCTTTGTTATGGACAGGGATGATATAAGGATTTTTAAGGAAATTCTTGGACTCAAAAATCCCTCTTAATTTATCTCCCAGAATTTTTTCCCTGGAACACCCCCTTCAGTTAAAAGAACTGACTGAATATCCGGTATATTTTCCTTTATGGTTTTTTCAAGAGCCTCGATGAACATTTTTTCAGAGCCAGGGACTATTGTAATATCCTTTTCTATAACAACAGGAAGTATATCAATGAGGCATACTCTGCCATTATCTGTTTTGATAAACCAGACTTTTTTTACCAAGAGATTTACAGGGACATTGGATGAGGTGTTTTCAAACCATGAACCCTCAGCCACCAGGGACAAAAGCTTTGCTACAAAAACATCTTCGGCAACATCACTATCAATGGTGCGATATTCAGAGATTATTTCTTTACAGCCCTCAGAGGGGATAAATATTTTAATTTTGTCCTTGCTTTCAATAGCAGGCAGAGAAGGAAATATATCAAAAATATTTTTATCCATGTGAATAGATATAAAGACATAATCCAGCAGAAATATAACAGAAAGAGCAATAATAGCAATTCGAGTTTTTTCTTTTGGATTTTGCTCCATAAGTTTCCATGTGTCAAGAATCCATGTTTTTAATTGAGATATGCCATTTGCCAGCCTTTCTTTATATTTTAAAAAGAAGTTTTTTGAATCTCTTAGCAATGATTTTATCTTTTGTATAATCTTCATACGTAATAACCAGAATTAAAGTTTTATTTTAGCCTTTACTATAAATATAAAGAATTTATACACCTCAGTTGCACCTGGCTCTGAGATGTTTCATTTGCTATACTTTAAAGATAAAGCTATAGTTTTATTCAATCATTTTATTATATTTTTTGATAAAATTTAGTATGCCCTCTGTGATGGCAGAGGATATTTTTTCCTGATAATCTCTTCTTGTGAGGTATTTTGCCTCCTTTGGATTTGTAATAAATCCCACCTCAACAAGCACTGCTGGCATAAGGGCTCCTCTGAGAACATAAAAATCTGCCCTGTGCACTCCCTTTGATTTAAATTCATGAATATTTGCTTCAAGAGCCCTTTGAACAGATTCTGCTAAAAGTGAGCTTTCTCTCTGGATTTGAGTTGTAAGCATAAGGGCTTCCATATATTCTGTATCATCATATTTTTTCCCTTTTTTATCTTCAAGGACAATGACGTTGTTTTCCAGTGCTGCTGTTTTTCTTGCCTCTTCATTTGTGGGATTTTGGGAGAGGTAGTAGGTTTCAAATCCTGAGATTTTATTGCTAATTGAGGCATTTACATGGATGCTCACAAATATGCCATTTATACCTTTTTTTAGTTCTCTGTTTGCAATCTCTGCTCTTTCTGCAAGCTCAATAAAAATATCGCTTTTTCGTGTTTCTTTTATTTTAACAGCGCTAAGAGCCTTTTGCAATTTTTGTGATACCTGACCTGATATTTGCAGTGTTATATCTTTTTCTCTTATGCCTCCCTTTCCTATGGCACCGGGGTCTTTTCCCCCATGGCCTGGATCTATAATAATAAATCCAATTCTATCCCTGGTGATTGACTCTTCTTTGTATTTTTTTTCTTTTTCCTCTGGCATTTTGACCTTTGTAGATATTTCAAAGGCTGAATTTTTTTTTGTTAAAATAACTTCAGGGAAAAAACTTTCTATTAGTTTTATTGCAATGTCCTCTGGCAAATATATACCTGACTTGTATCTGCATACTGGATTTAAGGATGCCCATAGGGAATTGTCTATTATTACAACAGAATAATCAGGCTTATAGACAAGATAGTGATTTTTATAGTATAACCTTCCCTTCTGAAAAACAGGGTCAAAGGTGCTTTCGATGTTGAATTTATTAATTATTTCATAGAGAGAGACATAGTTATTGCCATTGATATTTTCAACGGTAAGGCGATCGTTACCTGCACCTGTTATGGCCAGCAGAAGCAATGGGAAGAGAGCTTTAGCAATTATTCTTTTTATTTTTATAATATACGGAGTATGTTTTAACATATAAAATTGAGCCTGTGATATAAAATCCAAGGGATAAAATAGCTATTAGTGATTTTAGCTCTATATTAAATATTATGTTTTTTAGGTCTATGATATATAAAATTGCAGTAAGAGCCATGAGTGCGATTCCTGCTTTTCCAAATATATTTGGAGCAACCTCGATATCTCTTCTATAGAATAAAAGCAGAGCTGAGACTACTACAAAGATCTCTCTTATAAGTATAATGGCAAGGATCCACCAGGGCAGGCCCTTATAATAAATCAGAGAGGAGCCTAAGGTTATGAGGCAAATTTTATCTGCCATTGGATCAAGTAGCTGTCCCAGCTCTGTCACCTGGTTGAATTTTCTGGCAAGCATGCCATCAAAAAAGTCTGTGACCATAACAATGGCAAAAAATATTAGCTGCCAGGTTATGTAGCCTTTGTCTCCTGTAACAGATTCTTTATCCAAAAAGAATACGATGAAGGGTAAAGATGAAATCCTTATAACTGTGAGAAGATTTGATATTGTCCAGATATTTTTTTTGAAAAGATCCCTTAACCTCATTAAAACTCTGCCTGAAAATTTTTTATTGAATTCAAAGCCTATAAAGGCACAATTGTCCAGTCAAGATATTTTTAGGTAGACAGCAGCTCTGTAGATTTTAATTGACAATAAGTGCGCTTTCTAAGATTAAATTGATAGTGCTGTTATATTAAATATATTATTTAAATGAAGGTAGAATTTTATGAAATCATATAAAATATTCAATGCAATAGCCTTGCTTTTGATTCTTGTTGTTTTTTTTAGTTGCAAAAAAAGCGATGAGGGAGGTCTCTTGCTCAATAATTCAGCCCCCAGAAAATTTGCTGTGGTTATAACCCCAAATACTGCAATGAGAATTGATCCCCTTGTGTTTTCTTCAAGGGTTGCCTTGCTTAAAAAGGGAGATTTTGGCGAGGTCATTGATCGCACCACTGAAGAAAAAAGAGTTGGTTCAAATCGAAATTACTGGTATAAAATAAAGCTATTTAATGGAATTCAGGGTTGGGTCTTTGGTGAAAATCTAAATATACTGGAAAATGCTGATAGTGATAATGTCGAGTCTTACCTTGGAAAGTTCTGGGAGAAGGAGTCTGAGGAGCTTAAAAAAGAACTTCATGGGAAGTGGTGGAGCGTTAACAGATTTAATGATTTTACAAATCATTGTCTTGAGATATATAACGATGGTAGATATAAATCTTATCTTAAGGGAGCCACAAAAAAATTAGAGGGTGAATATAATTTTGATTTTAATAAAAGTCAGATTATATTCTTAGGGGAAACCTCTTTTGAGGGTAATTTGTATTTTGTCAAAAGAGGTGATGTCTATACTCTTTATAGAGAATCAGATAAAGATGAGATTAAATTTAAAAAGATCAATGTAAATCCTGAATCAGAAAATGAGGACTCAACTCTGGTAAAGAAAAGTCAGGAAGAGGAAGAAAAACAGGAAAAAAATGAAAGTGAGACTGAATAAATATTTGACTCTCTGCGGTCTTGGTTCAAGGAGGAAGGTTGAGGATTTTATTACCTCTGGCCTTATCAAGATAAATGGGGAGGTTGTGAGGGAACTGGGAAGTGTTATTGACACAGAGACCGATAAGGTCTTTTTTAAAGATAGTGAGCTTGTAGCCTCTGAAAAGAAGTATTATCTGATTTTAAACAAGCCTGAGGGATTTGTTACAACTCTTTCTGATGAAAAGGGCAGACCTACTGTGATGGATCTCATTCCAGAGAAGTTCAAGCGCTGTGGGGTAATCCCAGTGGGTAGACTTGACAAAGACACAGAGGGACTGTTGCTTTTTACAAATGATGGGGATCTTGCCTATAGATTAACTCGTCCTGAATTTAAGGTTCCAAAGGAATATAGCCTTATCCTTAATGCGCCTCTAGCTCCTGAACATAAAAAGATTATAGAGAAGGGATATTTTGTTCACCAGATAAAGATAAAAACAGCTCCTGCAAAAGTTGAGCTGGAAAATGAAAGGGGCGATAGGGTGAAAATTACAATTATGGAAGGTAAAAAACGGCAGGTGAGGTATACCTTTGGCAATCTTGGCTATAAGGTGCTAAAACTCAGGAGAGTTGGCCTTGGGCCTCTTCGTCTTGGAAATATTGCAAAGGGTGAGCACAGGCTGCTGAAAAATTATGAGGTCAAGGCTCTCATGGAAAGTGCAAAGCCTACTAAGATCAGGGAAAGGCAATTTTAAAGAAGTTATTGTAAATTTAGCATTTTACTCATCCTCAAGGACTGGCAGTCTAAAGGGATTTGAGGGTGTGATTGAAATTTCATATCCTAAGGCATTGAGTATTTTATCAAGGGAACGAACACTCACATTGGCGAACTCACCATTTTCAAGGCGTGACAGAGTTGGTCTGCTTATGCCTGCAATATTGCATAGAGCTTCCTGGGTTATTGTCTTTTGCCTTCGAAGCTTTTTTATCTCTTCACCAAGCTCGTATAATGTCATCTGGCAACTCCTTTATTGTATCCTTTTGATTAAGGGAATAAAGCCATATATCGATCATTCTTTTGCCAATAGGGGCAAATTTATTGTTGTCCCTTATATAGTCTTGCAATTGGCAGGCAGTATCAAAAACTGCAGATTTGCATTCTTCTATAATATCATTACAGTTTTTTTCTGTCAAAAAGCAAAATTTTTGCCCGTATTTTTTTAGCTCATTGATTCCTAACCACACTTTTCGACCATCCATTGTAAGAGCTGGTTTGTCCTTGAATAAATATGCAACAGTTGTGACTATATCATAGGCAGGTGAGAGTCTAATATTTTTCATCTCTTTATCGTAGAGAACTCCAAAATTGCGAAGGTGAGCATCTCCATTTTTGATAATGAAATTCAACACAATTATCTTATACAATTGAAGCATGGAGAGATCATCACCACCTGTGGCATTGAAAACGATTTTTGAAACATTTTCGTAACTGCCATTATATTTTTCGGATATGTTTTTACCTGTGAGTCCAAGAATTTCCTCAAAGCCATAATAGTTGTTTTTTTCATCTACATTAAATTTTTTGACAACCAGGAAGGTCTTATTCTCTGATAACTGAATCTCTGGTATGATAATACCTGCTCTTTGAGCTGCCTTCATTGAGAAGTATTCATTTTCTGATAAACATGGGAATTCCTCTCCCCATGTTTTTACTATATACTCTCTGACTTCTGTTTTTGCCTTGCCTGTTATCGGCACTATTGTTTTTGGATGGATTCCGCCTATTGCATTTTTTACCATAAATTTTCTAAGGAGTCCAAAGAAGCTATCTTGCGAATCCCTGGCAAGTATTTCTTCTAAGGAGGGGAGATCTTTAAATTCGGTTTTCGCCTTATCTGTTTTAAATGTGACTCTTGCCTCGATGTTTGGAGCTAAATATTCAAAGATCTGATAGTCATTTATTGTTCCATATTCTTTTGTCAGAATCTGTTTTAATAATTCATAGAGATAACCCTCTGGCAGAAACATTTCAAAAAAAGGATGAAGAAAGTGTTTGCGATAATATAATTTTTTTGTTGGCGGCATAATCATCGAGATTGCAGAAGAATAATCTTGATATTCAAAAATAAAGTTTGAGCTATCTTGAAAGAGTTTACCAGAAAATATTTGATTTGTATATACCTCTATCATGTTGTCATTCCAGAACAATTTTTGTAAAAAATATTTAACAAAATAAGATGAAAATAGATAAATGTAAACTATTTTTTACATTAAATTTTCTGTTGTGTCAGGATTTTAAAGAGATTTTCTGTGAGTTTTGAGACTTCATTGTTGGGGATTTTTTCCATTGAAATGAAATATTCTATATTGGAAGAGCCACTGTCGTTTAGTAAGTTTTTTTCTGTAAGTATTCTCTTGAGATTTGTTATTGTTCCTTTGTTGCCATCTATTACGTCAATGTGAGATGGCAAAATTTCCTGAAATATTTTTTTAAAAAATATGAAGTGTGTGCATCCCAGAACTACTGTTCCATAATCTGAGAGTTCGAATTTTGCAAATTCTCTTTTTAGATATTCTTTAGCCCGAATGGTGTTAAATTTACCTTCCTCTGCCATTGGGACAAGTTCTGGTAATGGCAAGAGATCCACTATGTGCTCGTTGTCTACTCTTTCTATCAGGTTTTTTAGCTTTTCTTCTTTCAGAGTCAGAGGTGTTGCTGTCACTATTACCCTTTTATGATTTTGCTCGCTTTTTTCCACAGCTGGTTTAACAGCTGGTTCCATCCCTATTATGGGGATAGAATAGGATTTCCGTAGATCTTCTATTGTAACGCTTGTTGCTGTGTTACAGGCAATTATCAATGCCTTTATATCTTTGCCAAGAAGAAAGTCCACAGCTTTTTTTACAAGATTGTGCACCTCCTCCTTGGATTTGATCCCATAAGGGGCATTTTTTGAATCAGCAAAATAAAGATAGTTTTCCTTTGGGAGAGTTTGTAGTGCCTCAAATAGGACTGTAAGGCCTCCTATGCCTGAATCAAAAAAGGCTATTGCTTTTTCTCTTTCCATGGCATAAGATTTACACAGTATATCATACAGTCAAATGTTTTTGGTTTTTATATAAGTCCAAGGGATATAAAAATTGTCAGGGAAATTACAATAACTAACGCAAAAGTTGATGTAAATATAAGCTGTCTCTTTGTATTTTTCATGTCATAGACAAAATATGCAATCTCAAAAAAAGGCCAATAACCAATGATAAAGATTAAGTATGGAAAATCAGCTTTCCACCAGGAATAATTCCAGATAAGAGCACCCCATTTATTAAGCAGTATTTCAACCAGGACACATAGCCATGCCATTATGAAGGCGAAAAAATGGCGATTATTTATGCCAAGGATTGTTGCATCTCTGTCCTCTGGCAATAGTTTTGTGCTTGCAAGACCAAGAATAAGAAACATAAAAATTATCTCTATATTCCATCCCATGAGAGGTTGATAAGCTGTTGGAAAAGAACACATCCATACAGCAGAAAAGCCTGTGGCTGTATAAAAAAGACCATTCCATATTTCATTAAAGGCATCCATTAAAAAGAAGGAAAGACCAGCACATATACCAGCGAGATTGTTTTTCTTTATTTCATCAAGATAGAGATATACCACATAGACAAATAAAGGAACAATATACCATTTGAATAGTGAAGATTTTCTTAATATAGAAAAGGCCTCATCAGCACCAGAAGCTACACCATTGTAGTGAGTAAAAAGAGGAATAAGCCACACAGTGATATAGGCTAAAGCTATAATAGACCATATTATTACACTCTGGACTTTTCGAGTTTTGAAACTCATGGCATGGCCTCCTTTAACTTGAAAGTTTTTATCAATTGAATAGTCCTATGTCAATAATTATTTGGCAATAAAATTCACAGGGAAATAGGGTAAAGAAGTGGCTATTAGTAAAAGAGACTATGATGCGGCTTTTAATTGATACACACATTGGCGAGATCATAATGAAAAAATTATATTGACAAAAACCGACTTGTTTTTAGGATAAACTCTTCCAGAGTCTTTTTTAAATTGAAAAATCGAATGAAATAATATAATATGATAATATTTTAATGATTAAGAGAGGTAATAAGAGATGAAAAGGACATTCCAGCCAAGCACATTGAAAAGGGTTAAAAAACACGGATTTAGAGCAAGAATGGCAGATGCTGAGGGGAGAAAGGTTCTCCAGAGGAGGAGAAGAAAAGGCAGAAGGAAACTCACAGTTTCTGACGAGAAGAGGATGCCTAAATAATCTGTTTAAATTTTTGATGTGAAAAGAGTTTATTCTTTAAAAGGTAAGAAATCATACAGTAAAGTTTTTGTAAAAGGACGAAAGAAAAAGGGCAAAGGAGTTGTTGTTTTTGTTTTGAAAGATAACACTATAGAAGAGACTGATAATCAAGGCAACATAAAAAAAATTAAAGTGGGTATCTCCATAAGTAAAAAAATTGGCAAAGCAAATAAGAGGAATCTGTTGAAGAGAAGAGTTAGATCTATTTGCCACGAATTATTAAATGATATGAATGATGGATTATCAGTGATTGTAAAGCCCTATCCGGAATCATTGTATATGAGTTATAGTGAACTCAAAAGTGATATTGAGGGTCTTTTTAGATATACTGGAGTTATAAATGAAAAGAGCTGAAAATCTATCGTGGTTAAAGGCTACAGGTCAGATAAGCGCTATAGCCATGATTAGATTATATAAATATCTAATTTCTCCGCTGCTGCCAAAGGCCTGCAGATATTATCCTTCCTGTTCTGCTTATTCAGAAGAGGCTATAAGGCGTTTTGGCCTTATAAAGGGTGGATATCTTGCTGCAAGGAGGGTTTTGTCCTGTAATCCCTTTGGCGGTTATGGATATGATCCTGTTCCGGATAAGTTTTCTTTAAAAAGATAGTTTTCTTTCCTAAAAATTTTCTTACCTTGCCTTTATACTCTTTTTGCATCGTTATAATTCATTTAAAGTTTGAAATTTTATGTTTATAAGGAATAAATGATGGAAAAGAGAACGTTACTGGCTGTTATTCTTACAATGGCTGTCTGGCTTGCATGGTTCTGGTATTTTGCGCCAGAGAAGTCTGTTAATCCACCTGAGAGTGTAACAACTGAGCAAGCTGCTACAACTGAAACCAATAAGACTGTAGAAGAGCCTAAAAAGGCTTCAGCAGTTGCAATGCCTGTTATAAATAAAAATATTAAAGAGGAAAAGTTAGATCTCAAAACAGGGAAGTTTTCCTTTGTGCTTTCAAATAAAGGTGCAAAAATTGAGAAAGCTAATTATTCACAGAGAAATATAGAACTTTCCCTTGAAGATGGATTATTTAACTCAAAGGGTGGTCTTGATTTTGCTCTTCATTTTTCTGAAGAGGAGTTTTTGAAAGGCTCTGCCCTTGATGATATTTTGTGGAATGTTGAAAGGATTGATGATAAGACAGTTAAATTTTCTACTGATCTTTTAAAGGATGGAAATGATCTCAGAATTGAGAAAACTTATAGATTTTCTGAAAAGGGCTATGATTTCTTTGTTGACTACAGGATAGTAAACAAGGGCAAAAATGAGGCTATCTTTAATTCAGGGATGATTTTCTCCCCTGGTGCAACCCTCGGGCCTAAACTTGATTATTCCAATAGGTACAATAACCTTACTGGCATTTACTCCATTGGCGATGACTATGAGCAGAATCATAAAGGTGGCGGTTTCTTCTCTGCTCCGGAGATTTTAAAGAAGAAGTCTGGCTCTGTGGACTATACTGGTGTTATGAGCAGATACTTTTTGCTTATTATGATTCCTCAACAGTTCACTGGAAATGAAATGCTTTTTGATAATAGGGCAGACAGTGGCTATAGAACAGGTCTTAGAGTGGATATTGGAACTATCGCTGCTGGATCTGAGGCTGTTAGATCTTTTAGAATTTATCTTGGTGAAAAGGACAAGGAGTTACTTGGGGCTGTAGATGAAAAGATAGTAGCTGCCTCTGATGTTAGCACTCTAATTGAGCCTATAAGATATTTTGTGATATGGGCTCTAATGGGGATTAACAGGCTATTCAACAACCTTGGCTGGTCACTTGTGATTTTTTCAATACTCACAAAGATTGTTTTTATGCCGCTAACAAAGAAGTCTACAGACTCAATGAAGAAGATGCAGGAGATTGCTCCTCAGATTAAAAAACTTCAGGAAAAATACAAGGATAAACCTGACGTGCTCCAGAAGGAGACCATGAAGCTCTATAAAGAAAATAATGTTAATCCACTGGGCGGATGCTTGCCATTGTTGCTGCAGATGCCATTTTTCTTTGCTCTTTATAGTGCTTTGATTAACTCCATAGATTTATGGAATGCCCCTTTTATGTTATGGATGAAGGATCTCTCAATGCCTGATACTGTTGCATATATTGCAGGCATCCAGATAAACATTCTGCCTCTGCTTATGACTGCTTCAACTTTTATTCAACAGAAGCAGACTACAGTGGATACAGGGAATCAGCAGCAAAAGATATTGATGTATATGATGCCTATACTACTGCTTTTTATATTCTGGACAATGCCCTCAGGTTTGGTCCTTTACTGGTTTTTACAGAACTTATATCAGATAATACATCAGTATGTTGCAACAAAACTCTCTAAAGCATCATAAGGGAATGATTAAAGAAAATAATAATTTTCAGGAGGCTTAATAATGAAAGTGATTGAAGTAGAAGGGAGAACATCTGAAGATGCTACCAAGAAAGCCTTAGCTGAGTTAGGTATTAAAGATGCCTCTAAAGTTAGCGTCGAAGTGATAGACCATGGGAAAAGTGGAATCTTTGGTTTTGGTGTTTCAAGGCCTGCTAAGGTGAGAATTTACTACAATGAAAGTAATGAGGATATTGGCGATAAAGTAAGAGAAATGATAAACGAGCTCTTCAAGAAGATGGAATTGGAAGGTGGTGTTAAAGATATTAAGGAAGGAGAGAACAAGGTCTATGTTGAGCTTGAGAGTAAAACAGGCTCTGGCCTCATAATAGGGAAGAAGGGTAAGACCCTTGAGGCTCTGCAGTTTATGGTAAACCTCATGATCAACAATCTCACTGGAAGTGAAAAGAAGATAATTCTTGATATTGAATCTTACAGAGATAAAAGAGAAAAGGCTCTTAAGAAGATGTCAAGGGAGATGGCTCAAAAGGTTATAAAAACAGGAAGACCTCTTACTCTTGAGCCAATGAATCCCTTTGAAAGAAGGCTTATTCACCTGACTCTGCAAAATGACAAGAGGGTAACTACAAAAAGCGAGGGTCAGGGCATTTACAGGAAGATAAAGATTTTCCCTGTTAACAATAGAAAGTAGTATGTTATTTGATACCATCTGTGCACCGGCAACAGCTCCGGTTAACTCTGCACTATCTGTTATAAGAATTAGCGGCCGTGATAGTCTTGCGGTCGCTTCTTCTATATTTTCGAATCCAGCAAAGATTCTGGATCGCCATGCTGCCTATGGTTCTATTCTTTCTGATGGTGAGATAGTTGATGATGTGATCCTCCTCTTTTATAAAGGTCCAAAGAGCTTTACGGGTGAGGATGTTGTTGAGATTATATGCCATGGTAATCCTGTTATTGTAAGTAAGATAATGAAACTCCTTTTTAATAAAGGAGCAAGAGCTGCTCTGCCTGGTGAGTTTACTCAACGGGCCTTTTTAAATGGCAAGGTCGATCTCACAGAGGCTGAGGCTATCAATACCTTAATCAATTCCAGAAGTGATTGGGAGATAAAAAAGGCTCTTGAGCAAATGCACGGTGCCATATCTAAAATTGTCTCTCTAATAAAAGATAGAATTATTGAGCTTAAGGCAGATATAGAGGCTGGCATTGACTTTAGTGAAGAGGATATTGAATTTGTATCTTATGATGAAGCTAAAAACATAGCCCTTTCTATTAAAAGCGATCTTGAGGATTTTCTGCGAAGGTGTAGAGTCGGCGAGCGAGTCAGTAAGGGTATTGATGTGATTCTTGCTGGTAGGCCAAATGTAGGAAAATCGAGTTTGCTCAATCTTATTCTTAATGAGGACAGGGCAATAGTCTCGGACATACCTGGAACCACAAGGGATATAATCAGGGAGAGTGTGCAGATTGGCGGTGTTAGAATAAATCTCACGGATACTGCTGGTATTGCAGAGCCTGGTGATGATATTGAGAGGATTGGAATTGAACTTTCCAAAAAGAAAATATCCGATGCCTCTATTGTCGTAGCTATAATTGATGCCAGGGATGGATTTACTGATAGAGACAGGGAGATCTTTGAGCTTTTTAAAGATAAAAGGGTTATCTATGTAATTAATAAAAAAGATCTTGTTGATGAAAAGAGCCTTGATAACATAAGAAAAGAAACTGGTATTGATTTTATTGCAATATCTGCAAAAAGTGGTGATGGCTTTAAGGAGCTTGAAAAGGCCATTGCAGATATAATCAATAATGATTTTGTGGACTACAGCGATTCCTTTATTGCAGATGCAAGGATTCAGTCAATATTAAATGAGGCAATAGATATACTATGCCGGATTATTTCTCTCTTTGAAAGTAAGGAATTGCCAGAGATCATTGCCTCTGAGCTTAATGAGCTTATATATAAGATTTCTGAGATTACAGGTGAAATATCTGCCGATGATATTCTTGGATCTATATTCAGAAGGTTTTGCATAGGAAAATAGAATTTCTGTGAGTCTCTAAATCAGAGATAGAATCTTTCTTATTTCATTAAAATCACTGCAATTATATATCACAGCATAGTCCTCAAGCTCGAAATTATTTTTTGCTATTTTCTCAAAGTCCAGCTCTTCTCCATTGAGATATCTAATATGACTTCCAGCTTTAGTGACAACTGGTATTGCTCCAGCCCAGTCCCACAGGTATGATTTCCCAATAAATGCAAGGACCCTGTTTCGACTATTATCTGCTGCAAGGCAGGCGTGTAAAGCTGTGGAGCCTAAGTTCCTGGCCTTTCCTGGAAAGTTCAGCTTTACACCCTTGATCTCAGAGGAGTAGAATATATTTGTTTCGTTATCTACAGGCATGTTTTCCCATATAAGGAGAGGCTTTGAATTTAAATAAGAAAAATCATCGTCACAGTGAAACAGGAGTTCACATCCTGGAGAATAAACAAAGCCATAGAGCGGGCTGTATCCATGGAAAATACCCACAGAGACACACCAGAAGGGTAGGTGCATGCTAAACATGGCAGTGCCATCTATGGGATCTATTATTATATTGATTGCATCATCTTTAAGGCATGTGCCTTTGTTTATGTTTTCTTCGCTTATGAGGTTAAAATCTGGGAACTTTTTTGTTACCTTTTCGAATAGATAATTCTGAACATAATAATCTGCATCTGTAACTATTGTTTTGTCATCCTTTCTTCTGGCATTGATATTTTTTTTCTGTATTGAAAGAGCTCTATCTCCTGCTGCACAGATAGTCTTTTTAAAGAATAAAATCTCCTTTTTTGTAAGAGAGTCTATCATCTTTTACTCACCAAGATATGCTGCTTTTACCTTTGGATTTTCCAGAAGATTTGAGCTTTTATCTACCATGACAATGTTGCCTGTTTCCAGAACATAGCCTCTATCGGATATTTTGAGAGCCATTCTTGCGTTTTGTTCCACAAGGAGTATTGTAACTCCGCTTTCTTTGTTTATCCTGGTTATGATTTGAAATATGTTCTGTATGATTATTGGTGCAAGGCCAAGGGCTGGCTCATCAAGGAGCAAGAGTTTTGGTGAATTCATCAAAGCCCTTGCAATGGCAAGCATCTGTTGTTCACCACCAGAAAGAGATCCTGCAAGTTGTTTTCTCCTGTCTTTGAGAATCTCAAACATTTCATATTTTTCTTCAATTCTCTGCTCTATGAGTTTCTTGTCCTTTATGAGAAATGCTCCCATTTCTAAGTTTTCCTTTACTGTCATCTCTGGGAATATTCCTCTCCCCTCAGGGACAAGGGATATGCCTTTTTTTACAATTACATCTGTTGGGGTCGATATATTTTTTTTATCCCTTTCTGGATATACTCCATTTAATATTTCGCTGTTATATGTTACCTCCCCCTCATTTAAGGGTTCAAGTCCCACTATGGATTTAAGGAGAGTTGATTTTCCTGCACCATTGGCGCCAATGAGTGCAACGATCTCTGCCTCTACAATATGGAGGTCAACTCCTTTCAGTGCCTCAATATTTCCGTATCTTACATGTGCATTTTTTAGTTCAAGTATATTGTTATTCATCGGATTTACCTAAATACGCCTCTATTACTTCTGGATTATTTTGAACATCATCTGGTGTCCCTTCTGCAATTTTTCTGCCATAGTTTAGCACTATGATTTTATCGCAGATGTTCATGACTAATTTCATATCATGCTCAATGAGGACAACTGTTATTCCAAGATCTCTGATTTTTTTTATAGTTCCCATCAGCTCTTCTGTTTCCTGTGGATTCATCCCTGCTGCAGGTTCATCCAGAAAGAGCATGTCTGGTTCCGTAGCAAGAGCTCGAGCGATTTCTAATTCTCTCTGTTTGCCGTATGGAAGATTTTTAGCATACTCATCTCTGACATTCAGTAGATCAAAAAATTCCAGCCATTTCAAGGAATTAAAGTATATATCCCTCTCTTCTCTGGCGACAAAGATGCGACCCATGATGAAGTTCAGATATTTGTTTGAGGTGAATTTGGGGTGATTTCCACGAAAATGTCTGCCTATCATTACATTTTCAAAGACAGTCATCTCCTTGAAAAGGCGGATGTTCTGGAATGTCCTTGCTATTCCCTTGCGTGTGATCTGGTAGGCTGGCAAGGGGGTTATGTCTTCACCTTTAAAGAATACAAAACCACCTGTTGGATAGTCAAGGCCAGTTATGGTGTTAAATAGAGTTGTTTTCCCTGCTCCATTGGGACCAATTATTCCTGTAATTGTGTTTTTAAATATCTCTATGCTGACATCAGAGACAGCAACAACTCCGCCAAATTCTCTTCTTAAGTTTTGTGTATATAGCAAAGGCACTTTACTTCTCCAGATGTAAAATTTCTTCTTTGATTATTTTTGCATAATTTAACTTCACTCTACCTATTATGCCCTGAGGCCTGTAGATCATCATCAACACAAGGATAAGCCCAAATATGACCTGGTTTATCTGAGGTGGTATTATGTGAGATATGCCTACAAGCCGTGGTATCTCAGAGGCTATTACTATTATTATTACACCAACCACTGTTGCAAAGTTATTCCCAAGACCTCCAAGGACAGCCATACACAGTATCATTATGGACATCATAAAATCAAAGGTGAGAGGTGCAACTGATTGATTATATGCAGCAAAGAGACTTCCTGCAATTCCTGCCATAAAAGCCCCTGTTGTAAAGGCTCCTATTTTGTATTTTGCTGTATTTATGCCCATAGCAGAGGCTGCAATCTCATCCTCTCTTATGGCCTCCAATGCTCTCCCGATTCTTGAGCGAACAATTCGACGCACAAAATAATAACAGAAAGCCAATATTGCCCATATAAGAACTGCCCAGGGAACTTTGTCAATGGCAGAAAAGGTTATGCCAAAAGCCTGAGGCCCTGGAATTCCATTTATACCCATTGGGCCCTTTGTTACGCTGTCCCAGTTAACAATTATGTTTTTTACAATCTCCCCAAAGCCCAGGGTTGCAATTGCAAGATAGTCCCCCTTAAGCCTCAATGTCGGTATTCCTATGAGTATTCCAAAAATAGCGGCCACCAGCCCTGAGAGTAACATGGCTTCAAAAAATCCAAAGTGAAGTGCTGTCATGAAAATTGCTGTTGTATAAGCTCCTATGGCAATAAAGGCAGCCTGACATAGAGAGAGAAGTCCAGTATAACCCACAATAAGGTTGAGTCCAATGCCAGCTATGGCATATATTCCTATATAGATAATTATTAGCAAAATAAAATTTAGCATCTTAAACCTTCTCCCTGATATTTTTCATTAATAAGCCGCTTGGTCTAAAAAGCAGTATAATAATCAGAACTGAAAAGGCGATTGTATCCTTAAGCCCCTGAGGTATGCCTATAATTACAACGCCAAAGGTTTCCAGAAGACCAAGGAGAATACCTCCAAGCATGGCTCCGCTTATGTTGCCAATGCCTCCTACAACAGCTGCTATAAAGGCTTTTAGGCCAGCCATTTGCCCCATGGTTGGATATAGCTTGAATTCCATGGACATGAAGATTCCTGCAACAGCAGCCAGAGTTGATCCTATTGCAAAAGTTAAAGATATTATAAAATTTACATTTATACCCATAAGAGATGCCACTGCCTGATTCTGACTTGTAGCCCTCATTGCTTTTCCTAATCTTGTTTTGTCTATAAATAGTTTAAGTGAGGCCATTAGAATTATGCCAACAATCAATATCATTATCTGGTTTGGGGTTACACTTATATTGCCAAGCTGTAAAGCTGTATTGTCAAAGGGATAATCAAATTTTCTGGACTTTGTTCCAAAAAACAAAGCTGCAAGGTTCATGAGAATGATTGAAACTCCTATGGCACTTAGTAAAGGAGCAAGTCTTGGAGCTTTTCTAAGGGGCCTGTAGGCAATTCGCTCGATTATTACACCTAAGAAGGAACTTATGAGCATTGCGAAGATCAATGAAATAACGAATGCTATAATGGCAAATCCACCCGTCTGAGATCCCTCGCATAAGAAATAATATAGAAAATAACCTGCGTATGCTCCCAGCATGAGTATTTCGCCATGGGCAAAATTTATAAACTTTAATATACCATATACCATGGTATATCCCAGAGCAATAAGAGAATAAATGGCACCAAGCGTTAGTCCATTTATCAGGTGCTGTAAAAGCTCTGTGTGAGGTAGATTGAATAGATTCATCTTTGTAGTTCCTTATACAAATCTGTCCCGGCTGCAGATACCCACAGCCGGGATTTTTGCTATTTTATTTCAACTAAATTGTTTCCTTCAAGTTTATACATTTTCAGCTGTTTGAACTGCTTGTTTTCAGCTGTGTATATTCCTATGTTGGCAACCAGATCCCCGTTTTCTGTAAAGGTAATCTTGCCTGATGCACCATCATAATCTTTTGTCTTTGCAACAAAATCTCTCACCTTGTCTCTGTCAACTTTTAAATTTCCATTCATTGCCTTGCTTGATGTTGCTTTAATAGCATTGAGTATTATCCATGCTCCATCATAGGCATTGAGACTAAAGGCATCTGGCTTTTCTCCCCATTTTGCTTGATATTTTGCTTCAAATTCAGCTCTCTTGCTACTTGCTTTTTGCTGTGCCGCCTGAGAGAATATTACGCCATTTGAGAGATCCCCAGCAAGCTCAAATATTTGAGGGTTGGAGAATCCATCTGCACTATACATCTTTGCTTTTATGCCAAGCTGCTTTGCCTGCTCAAGGATTTGAGCAATTTCTGCAACGTAGTTTGGAATATAAAGGGCTTCAGGGTTTGCACTCTTAATTTTTGTAAGCTGTGTTTTGAAATCCTTGTCTCCCTGGAGAGCTGTTTCAATCGCAACAACCTTTCCGCCTTCCTTTTCGTACTGATCTTTGAAATCCATTGCAAGTCCCTGGCTATAGTCATTCTTTATGTAAAGAATTGCTACAGTTTTAACGTTTTCAACCTTTGCAAGGTATTTGCCAAAAACTACTGCCTGAAGGGCATCGCTCATAACATCGCGAAAAATGAATTTTCCCTTGTCTGGCAAATCCTTATGAGTGGAAGATGGAGAAATCATAACAATTTTTGCTGCTTCTGCTTTTGGAGCAACGGCAAGAGAAACAGAGCTAAAAACAGGACCAACTATTCCTAAAACCTTATCAACTCCTGCAAGTTTTTCTATAGCAGGATTTGCCTTTTCTACTTTACCTTCTGTATCTTCTACAATAACTTCAGCGTTGAAACCCTCAGCTCCGCCTGCGGCATTAAATTCTTCAACAGCAATTTTAACTGCCTGGCTCATGAGCTTACCATAGTTTCCTGCATCGCCAGTCATTGGCCCAAGGAAACCTATTTTGATAGTTTCACCTGCCTTTACAACATCTGACTCTTTCCCACATGCAAAAGTAAAAACTAACATAAAGGAAAAGAGAACCACAAGTAGCTTTTTCATAGGAACTCTCCTTCATTGATTTTATTGATACAGGGCTTTAAGCCCTTAGTGTGCTTTTTTGTATAAGAATAGCAAAAATACAAAAAAATTTCCAATTGCCAGACAAAAGGTTTTGTATTGGGGTCGCTATTAGAGTCTTCCATATCCCTGATAAATCCGATAATTTGATTTATTAACAAATCATAATTTTGTGGTGCTTTTGAATTTGTCAATTAATATAATGAATTTTAATATTTCTTCCTGTTAAATTCAAGCAAATATTAGTATAGTGGCTCTGATGGGCACAACTCAAATTTTGAAGTTGCAGCACTTAGGCGTTTTTGTAGAATTTCAAAAGAGGAGATACTTCTATATCAATCAACCCTGTGGAAGGTATAAAATAACTATGTAGAGAGAAACTAACTAAGAATAGTTCAAAATTTGAGTGTAACTGCATATCTCATTAATCCAGATTATCGTGATTAATAACTTTTATTTCTTTAACTCTAAAAAAGGGCTTATTTCTGGTTTCTGATGTGATAAACTCATCAATTTTTTCATGCACAGAAAATACAATATGAAAGGCATCCATGGCTGAAAGACCGTAATTTTTAGCAAGTGTTTTAGCTTCCTTTAAAATTCTTTCATCCCAGTTTAAAATGATACAATTGTCAAATATTGCCTGGTAAAATTCTACCTCTTCATTGCTTTTATTGTATATAGCTTTTGGAAAAATTTCCATCCAAACTGCATCACTAACATAAAACTCATATTCCTCATTACCCAGTAGTTTGAGAAATTTTTGACTTATATCTTCAGGTCCTCTAAATGCAGCTATTAACACACCAGAATCCAGATAAGCCTTTTTCTTATAATTCATCTTCTGTAAGTTCTTTATTTATTTCTTCAATAGTATATATTTTACCACCAGAGTTTACATAGTTTAATCTCAATTCCTGTAGCTTTTTAACAAAACTTTTTTTTTGCTTTAATGGTTCTATAGTGTTACTTAAGGATACTGTGGAATAAAATCTACTATTGTTAAAATATGCTATATTACTTACTAATTCCATTATCTACCACTCCGGCTCTAATTTATTAATTATTGAATCTTTTAGTATCATGTCAAAAAAAATTTCTTTTGCTTTATAATGCATGGCATCAATATTACGATTTATCAATTCATTGAACAGGATACCACGTTCAAGAAGTTCAACCTCGATATCAATAATAGTTCCTGAGATTTGTCTATTGTCCATTACAATATCCATAGGTCTTGCAACCTGTATGATATTTTTGAATCCTCCATCAAATTTTTCCACTAATAAACTAATTTTTTCATCTTTTACCTCCCATTTATCAATATTAATTGATACCTTAAGATCAGATAAATCATGGAAGATATCCTTTTCTATAAGATCTATATACCTCAAAGAAATCTTTTCGATTGACTTAAACAAGTTTATTTCTTCAAATATTCCTGATAAAAATTTAATCTCCTCTACAAATCTATTCCATCCTAAATAAGGTTTTTTATTGTTAAAAGTAAATACTCTTTCTCCCACCTGCCAGATTAATGGAATATCCATTACTTCAATTCTTAATGAAGGTGCATACCTTAAATTTGGGTCTATTTCCTTAATCTCAGCTGGAATAGACTCTGCAGGAAGCTTATTTATAACAAGATTAGAATATTTATTTTTTAAACGTGAAAATAAAATGCCAGGTATAATCTTTGCAAAGTTTGGCTCTGTTTCAAATCGTAACTCCCATAGAACTTCTATAAGAGGATCTTTTTTTAATTTTTTAGGTATCATACTAAACCATGTCACACTTTATCATAGATTAAACAATCACTGATTTTGATGAGATTTTTATATCTCTTCTAACGTCGTTAATTTTTATAAAGTCAAAAAATTTTTTGTTAAATTCACTCTTTAGTGTAAATACACAATTTAGAGCTAAAATAGCTTACTTAATTGTATATTCTTTGTCAAGACATCTTTTGTAGATACAGCTTGACAGCAAAAATATAGCTGTTATCCACGGCTTATGGAAAAAGAAATAAAACTCTTCCTTGCTCCTATGGCAGAGATTACAACTGCAGCCTTTAGAAAAACTGTGAGAAGTTTTAGTCCACAGGCCGTGCTTTACTCTGAGATGCTAAGCGCTGCTGCTATTGTAAGCGGTGGCATGCACAATGAATACCTCCTCAAAAAAAATGAGGATGATGATCCCTTTGTTTATCAAATCCTTGGTGGAGATCCAGAGCTTATGAAAAGAGCCTGTATTGCTCTTCAGGAAAGAGGCCCTTTGGGTATAGATATAAACATGGGGTGCAGTGCTCCAGAGATAATAAAAAAATTTCAGGGTTGCAGGCTCTTATCTGATATAAAAATATCAGAAAAAATAGTAAAATCCTGCAGAGAGGTTTGCAAGTGTTTGCTCTCTGTAAAGATGCGAAGTGGTTTTGAAGAGACGGATGTTGACTATATAGTTGATTTTGCCCTAATGCTTCAAGATGCAGGTGTTGATTATATTACTATCCATCCACGACATGGAAAGCTTTCCTTTAAAAGAAAGGCTGATTGGGGTCTCATAAAAGAATTTAAAGAAAAGCTCTCCATACCTGTTATCGCAAATGGGGATATTCTAACTCCAGAGGATGCTATTATCTGTCTTGAAGAGACGGGCAGTGATGGGGTTATGATTGGAAGAGCAGCTATTGCAAGCCCATGGATTTTTTATTCCATAGACATGTTGCTTAAGAGAGGATTTTATGACCTAACTGTTGATCTCTTCGATATTTATAAAGATGTAATGGAATCCATTGCTGATACATTACCAGAGAATCTTCATAAAAGCAGGGCTCATAGATTTTCTTTTTATTATTTTAAGAATTTTGTTTTTTCCCACGAACTCATGAATAAAATAAGAGTGCTTGACAGAATTGATTTGATGATCAATACTCTAAGGGATTATCTTGAAAGAAATCCGCATGAGAGAGTTAAAAGCTTTAAAGGGGGGCTTTATGGAATACATGAGGATCTGGCAGGAAGTAGATATTGATGATATAGCAAATCACCTTGTAATGGTTGAGGATCTCTTTGCCCATTGTCCGGGCTGTAAGCAAATTGGAATTGACCTTAAGGATCTAAAGGAATGCCCCAATTGCGGCAGAGCTTTTAAATACGTAACATCCAAAGAAGCAAAGGGTGGAAAGGTTGACATAGTCGTTCGCACAAGGAAAAAACTCCCAGATCTTGTATTTGTAGATTATGATGATTATGAAAGAATAACAGGCAAAAAAAAGGCAGAGAAGCTTTTTAATATATAATCACTTTTTTTCAGTTTCCTTTAAATACTCTCTGTAATAAAAAAAGGCCATATAGTCATTGCCTAAGTGTTCGTATATAACTGCTATATTAAATAAAGCCTCAGCATATTTTTTATCCAGTTCATATGCTCTTTTGAAGGAGTGAATAGCCTCAATGTATTTTTCTGATATTAGTTGAGCCAGTCCTAAATAAAAGTTTGCATTAGCAAGATTATTATCGCACTCAATGGCCTTCTGTAAGTTAATTATGGCATCTTTTACTTTTCCATTCTGTCTTATGTAAAGCCTTCCAAGAGCATAATAAGGCAGTGCATACCATTGATTGACCTTTATTGATTCCTTAAACTTAGCCTCTGCTTCCTGGTACTTTTTCTCTTTATAAAAGCTGAGCCCCTCTGAGTATAGAGAAAAGGATGTTTCTGCCAATAGATCTTTAGATATTAAAATAATAAATATGCCCAAAAAAATAATTTTTCCTTTGATCTTATTTTGCATAGGGGATCATTTTTTTGAGAGTTTCGTAAAAGAATTTTGCTATTCCTTCATGGAAGAAAAAATAGATTATAAATATTATCCATAGAAAGAGAGTAAGTATGCACAAAAATTTGAGCATTTTTTCTGCACCAATATCATTTGCCATGTAAAATATTATTATTAGAGATATTGGCCATATGATAAAGAGAGTTCCAAATATAATAAATAAAGACTCACGGAAAAATTCTATGACTGCCAGATACCACTCTGCTTTAAAAGAAATAAATCCTTTATAAACCTCTTCCCAGAAGAACCAGAGATAAAAAAGCAGTATGAAAGTTGCCATTATTTTCCAGAAAATTTCAATCCTTGGCCTAAACCATAAAAGAAGAATGGCAAGCCCCCAAAAAGAAAGGAAAAGAAAAATAGATTTTATAAAGAGAATTTCATTATTCATATATTGCTATATTTAGACCTCTTGTAATATTTTTAGTCAATTTTGAACAAAACCCTTCCACTTCTTTCCACTGTAAATTCAGAACTGCAGTGAGGACAAAGATGATCCCCTGAGGCGCTTATTTTTATCAAATTGGAGCATTTTGGGCACTCAACTATAAATTCTTCCATATAGTCCCTACTGTGGAGATCCTCCTGTGTATAAGTTTCAAATTTGTTGAGGGGATCTTCTTCCTCATAGTTTAGCTCTCTTTCATTGTCACTAAAATCCATTGGTTCCGGTTTATCTATTTTTATGTTCTCCTCATCACTTCTCTGTTGCTCTTCAGGGAATATGAGATTTCTGTCAATCACCATAGTGGTTTTTCTATCACTATGATCAGCGAAAGTATCTGAAATAATCCCCTTTGCATCACTAAGAGAGTCTGCTATTGTAAATATCTCTATAAATCCGAGGATCTTAAAAAGCTTTAAGATCTCTTCATTGAGATTGCAAAAAATCACTTTCCCCGAAAGCTTTTGAATTTTTTTTTGAATGATAAGGGTAGCCCCTATGCCCTCAGAGCTGATATAGCTGATCTCTTCCATTGATATGATTATCTTGCTGAAGCCATTACTGCTTAGCTTATCTATATAGTCTACAAAATCAGAACTGGTTGTGCTATCCAGATAGCCCTCAGGCTCTACTATTATATAATCATTTTCTTCTCTGTGGGTTATAAACATTATCTTTTCCTCTTATTTTCTGAAGGGATTGCATCAAGTATTCTCCTGCCTGTGGAGTGGGCTCTGTATTCTGGTATAATAGGTGCAACTATATATCTTTCATGACCAATTACTGTAATTTCAGGAGAATCTGCACTTTCCAGAGAGTCATCTATTAGCTCAATTTGTAAGTTTTCCTTCTCTGAGGCAACATCTATCTCAGGAAGATCTAAAAATTTTTCTTTTGCTGAGGAGTCAATAGTTGATTGTTTTTTGTTACGGGATAGATCCCTTAGCATAACAAAAAGCGATATGAGCAATGATAAAAGAAAGGACATGAGTAAAACTATTGCTGTTAATCTTCTTGCTCTTTCTATAATATTTTTAATGGCATAAAAAATTCTGTCTTTGCTCAATATAAAGTTAACTGTTCCTATAGGCTTTGATTTTACAAATACAGCCTTTGAGAATAGCCAGCCATTGGACTCTATTCCTTTATAAAAATATTTTTTTATAAGGTCACGTATATTTTTTTTAAAATAGGGCTCTTTTTTTATGATGTTATAATCGCTTATGAGTATTTCGTGGCTATTATCTCTAAGGGGTTTTAAAATAAGGTCTATGTTATAGGACATCTCATCCTTTGCAATATTGCCACTTAGCTCTTTTTCAATAGCAATATTTGAATGCACCACAAGCCTTCCATCAGCAAGGACAAAAAATGCCTCATCTATTATATTTTCGGCGATCTTTTCCTGGAATAAATTTCTAAGGGGCTGGTATTGTTTATCTTTAATACTTAGCTCTGCAACATGGGCAAAGGCCTCTGCCAGGCTTGATGAGTATTTTTTTATATCAGATTCAAGTAAATCCACTTCCCTTTTGCCGTCAAAAAATAGATAGGCTGATATTGCAGATAGACCAAGGAAGATCTCTGCTATGAATATTATAAAGAATATTCCGTATGGGAAAAAATTTTTTCTCTTTGAGTTTTTTTTGGCCATTTTGTTCTTCTAAAAATCTTATAGTATTATCGTTGATATTTTCGGCTATTTTTCAGTGAATATTGATAAAAAAGCTCTGCATTATTCTTGATATTTTTTACACTGCTTTGACTATTTGCTCAAGAATTTATACCAAGCTTTTGATTAGATAGCAGTTTGTTTAAAGATAAAAATTTTTTTAAAGAGGCTTTTATGAGCTATTACACAAGTGTTGAGGAAGAGATTGAAGAATGGGATTGGGATAGGGCGATCCCAACAGGTAAAAGCATAAAGAGGAGTTTGTCCTATAAATATGGCATTGCCCATGAGGGAGTCCATTTGTGGATAATAAGAGAAAATTCAGGTTTGCCAGAGATTTTATTTCAACACAGAGCTGCTCACAAAAAGCTATATCCCGATTGCCTTGATATAACAGTTGCAGGACATGTCCCTTTTGGTTTAAAAGAGCATAAGATTAACAAAGAGGCTATGGAGGAGCTTGGGATATATTTAGATGAATCTAAGCTTTTTGATCTTGGATATATTCGCTTTGAGGAAAAAACTGATGAGTATCATCACAGAGAATTTCAACATGTTTATTTGATGAAAGATAACAGACCTCTTGGAGAGTATAGATTTAATGATGGGGAGGTCGTTGGAATTTATGCAGTGCCACTTAATTTTTTAAAGGAACTCTTTTACCGCGATTTTAACTTTGAGGTTGATGGCTATGATGGCAAAGGAGCTATTCGCAGACTTTTAAGCAGAAAGGATTTTCATCCTTTGCTTTTTATGGAATCAATGAATTTATATATGGAGACTCTTTTTAAGGCTATTGACGAATTATTTACTAAGGGTTCTGTTGATGTTAGATTTCCTTCTATCAGGGGGGATGCTCTGTGAAAGATATTTACTATGAGGAATCCCTTAATTTAAGGAATCCAGTTTATATAGATGTTAGATCCCCACTGGAATTTGAGGAGGATCATATTCCTGGTGCCTTGAATCTTCCTATTTTTGATAATGAGGAGCGCAAAGAGGTGGGAACTTTATACAAGATGGTTGGAAGAGACCAGGCTGTTTTGCGCGGGACAGAGATTGGAGGTAAGAGAATAGGGAATATTATTAATAAAATATCTGAGCTAAAGGGATATGATATTGTAATTTACTGTGCAAGGGGAGGAATGAGATCCGCTTCTGTTTCTTCTCTGCTAAGTGCCCTTGGCATAGAAACATACAGAATAATAGATGGATATAAATCCTATAGGCGATATGTTAATTCCAATCTTTCGAATTTAAAAATAAAACCAGCTATTTATATGCTTCAGGGACTTACTGGTTCAGGTAAAACAGATATTTTAAAAGAGCTAAATTTTTCTGTTGATCTTGAAGGCATGGCTGGTCACAGAAGCTCTGTATTTGGAGGGATTGGGCTTAGGCAGAATTCTCAGAAGTATTTTGAAGGTCAGCTCTTCTGGAAACTGACAGATCTTAATAACAACCCATATATTCTTTTTGAAGCAGAATCTCGCAAGGTTGGCAATTTGCATATTCCTGATAACATATTCAGCCAGATGAGAGCAGGGGATTTTATATTGATCAAGACTCCTCTGGAAAGAAGAATAGACATTATAAAAAAGGAATATTCGTCTTTTAGAATAGAAGAGATTATTTCCATAGTTAACTCAATAAGAGGGAAACTGGGCAATGCTAAATCTAACGCCTTAATTGAGCTTATTGAGAATTCAAGGATTGATGAGTTTATAGAAATACTTCTCAAGGAATATTATGATCCTCTATATATGCACTCAATTAAAAAATTGAATTACATTGCAGAGATAGAAAACAGAAATACAAAGGATGCTGCTGAGGAGGTTGTCCTTTGTATAGATAAGCATTATAAAAAGCTCCAGAGTGGCAATAATTTTCAATTAAAATATGTATAATAATTGACACCATAGCATAAAGTATTGTATTTTTAATCCAAATATGTTGGAATTTTTATAAAAAAATATTTTGTCCAAAGGGGGTTTTTAATGAAAAAGTTTTTTGTTGCTGCTTTACTTTTATTTATGGTAGGTTGTGGCGGTGGAACTCAGTATCAGGATGTAAATAAGGCTGAGGGATCAGTTGAGTGGGGTCCAAAGGAGATTAAGATTACAGTTGATAAGATGGTAACATCTCTTTATAGTTTTCTTAAGACAGAGTGGAACAAGCCAGCATATCTTCAGGTTAAAAAGTTTCAAAATAGAACTTCAGAGCATATTGATACAGATTTAATAGTTAGCGAAATTCAGACAAGGCTTATTCAAAAGAGAATAAAATTTATAGACGATTCACTTGAGGCTGATGCACTGAAAGAAATGGAAAAAGGCATGACTGGAATGGTTGATCCTGAAAGTGCAATTCCAGTGGGAAATCTCATCTCACCTAATCTTTATCTTACAGGGGATATAAGGGAAAATGTTAGATATGTTGATGGCAGAAAGGTCCAGTATTTAAAGGTGACTCTTAAGCTCATAAACATAAAGACAAACCAGACAGAATGGCAAGATCAGCAGGAGTTTTTGAAGTCATCAAAAACCGATAAGATTTCATTTTAACTCCGAAAATACAGGAGTTTATCATGAAAAAATTTATTCTGTCCATAAGTTGTTTCTTTATGGCTTTTACTCTCCTTTCTTGCGCAGCTGGAAGGGATTATTATGAGGCCATGAAGGTCCCTGAAGAGCGATTTTATAAAGGTGAATATGTAGATGCAGCAAGGATGCTCCTGCCAGAGGTTAATAAAGGTGGCAAGGATCAGTTGCTTTTTATGATGGAGTGCGGTCTTATGCTCCATACAGCGGGAGATTATGAAACAAGCAATAAGGTTTTGCTACCTGCAGGGAAATTAGCGCAGATTATACCAATAAGCATTTCTCAGGAAGTTGCATCCTTTCTTACAAACGATCGAAACACCAACTACAGGGGAGAGGATTTTGAAAAGGTATTGGTTCATGTCTATCTTGGCCTAAATTTTCTCCTCATGAATAAATACGAGGAAGCTCGAGTTGAGTTTATGGCAGTAAACAATGAGCTTGCCAAGATCAAAAGTGAGGATGGAACTGCCAGATACAAGCAGAATATCATGGCTAAATATCTCACAGCTATAACCTTTGAAATTGTGGGTGAGCTCAATAAAGATGATAGGGATATAGAATTTGCCTATATAGAATATAAGCAGATATATGACCTTGATCCAAATCTTGCAATGGTAAAGGATGATCTCCTGAGGCTTTCCAAAAGGCTTGGTTATGATGATGAGTATAATGACTGGCGCAACAAATTCGGCAAGGCCTACAATGAAAAGGCAGATTCAGGGGAACTCATAACTATTTTTCAAGCTGGAAGAAGTGCTGTTAAGCAAAGCAGGGGTCCTCTCTTAAAGGATCCTATGATGGAGCCTGTTATAAGAATAACTATAAATACTGGAAGCGTTACTGCAGGGGTTACAGCTGCAGCTGTTCTTGTAACACTACAGAATGCAGAAAATCCAATTCCAAAGTTTGTTAAGAGATCAAACAGGGTTTCCAATGTCAGAGTAGTTGCAGGAGGGAACTCTATAAATACAATTAGGCTTGAGGATGTGGAGAAAACTGCTATTCAGAATCTTGAGGATGATTATAGTAGGCTTTATAAAAGAGTTGCCGCATCCATTGCAACAAAGGCCATTGCCTCTGTTGCTGCTGGTATTGCAGCAAAGAAATTAGCTGAGCAAAATAAGCAGCTGGGGCAGTTTTCTGGATTAATTGGCACAGTTGTTGCAGCAGGGACAGGGGCTTATTTGTTTTCTCAGATGAGGCCTGATCTCAGGTGTTGGCATACATTACCTGCCAATTTTCAATTGGGAAGAATGACTTTAAAGCCAGGGAAATATAATGTAAAATTCATCCTTTCTGGAGCTGAAGGAAAAATTGATGAAATTGAAAAAGAAGTTGAAATTAAAAAGGGGGAAAAGACACTGGTAAATATAAGAACGCTCTATTAGAAAGGTTTGAAAAATGGGTAAAAACCAATATTATAAAGAACAAACGGGAGAAATAAAGACTCCCGTTTTTTTTGATAAAGGTTTACTCAATCATTTGGTGTATCCTGCTTGCATAATTACATCTAAGAGTATACTTGAGTATGTAAACAAACCATTCCTTGAACTTTTTGGAATAGACTCAGAAAATAGAAAATTTGACTGGCCAAACGTATTTGATCATGATCATAAGAGGATTGTTGCTCAAAGTTTTGTCAATGCTCTCAATGGAGCCTTTTCTTCCTGTAGTGTCACTGTTAAAAGGGCTGATGGGACTTCTATCCCGGTGGAAATGTTTATGCAGCCTGTATTGGATGGCAATATAATTACTTCTGTCTTGATATTCATTAAAAGCTCTAACGTAAATGCAGAAATTGCCATAGCAGAAAAGGATTTAGACATAGAATGGAACTCTGTCCACTATGAGTTTTCTCCTTTACCCCTTTTGAGATTTAACAGAGATCTTGAGATAACCCGCTGCAGTAGATCCTTTGAAGGGACTTTGGGCTATAAGCTTGAAGATTTTAAAAAGTGCTGCTGGTCTGTGATTGATTCAGTTTTTAAGTATGATTCAGGAAGAATTAAAAATAGCATAGAAGAAATTTTAAAAGGAGCTATTCCCTTTAAGAGAATAGGAGAGATTAAGGTTAAAGCAAAAAGCGGTGATGAAAAAATTGTAAATGTAATTATATATCCTGTTACAAAGGACAAGGATATCTGTGCCATTGACCTTATGATGGAGGATATAACAAGAATCAGGGAGCTTAAGGAACGACTCAGTGCGGAGAAGAGAATAAGCCTTGTGAGTGAAATAGGCAATGGCTTTATACACTCTATAAATAATACCATAAATGTAGTTTTAAATCAGGCACAGCTTTTACAGATCATTGCAGAGAAGAGCGCTGTGATCCAGGGTCTAAAGCAGATAGAGAAGTATGTCCATGAGGTTGTGGAGCAACTCAGGCGAATGCAGGGCTTTTTTAATGAGAGAAGCGAGTCTGGCGATGAGAAGGAAGAGTGTATTGAACCAATAATCAATGACGCAATGGAATTTGCAAAAATTCACTTTAAGGTTGATGAATCAAGAAAGAGGAGAAATCTCCAGATTGAATTTAGAGGCCATGGGGATATTCTTCTAAAGACAGACACTTATTTTATAAGAGAGCTTTTAATATGGGCAATCTTAAAGGTCTCTGCCTATAGTGATAAAAAGGGAATTATAGCGCTTGATCTTGAAAAAGGTTCTCACACCCTCATTAACGTTTCTGTTAAAAAAGGTGAGTCCCTTGAGACAACAAATATAGTTCCTTTTATGCTCAATGGCCTAACTCCATCCGAGATTAGAAATTCTGCAGAAAAACTAAATATAAAGATCTTTGAAGAAGAGTCAGCTGAGCTTTACTCCATAAAGATTATACTACCTCAAAAAATTATTGTTGAAAAGAAGTGTAGTGATAATGGCCATGAAGTTTATGTTGTTCATGATAAGGATATAATGATCGTTGAAGATGAAAAGGCTCTTCAGATGATATTGGGTAATTTGTTTGAAAAAATGGGGAACAGGGTCTATATAACAGATAATGGAAATGATGCCTTTGAAGAGTTTAAGAAAAAAAATTACAACATTGTAATTACAGATTATGATGTTGCAGGTATGAATGGAATTGAGCTTGCAGCAAGGGTAAAGGAGATTAGTGAAGATACCACTGTTGCTCTTCTCTCTGGATGGTCCATGGGTGACTTTAAAAAGTATAATAGCTTTATAGATATGTTTATTGCAAAGCCCTTTAATATTGAGGATCTCGTAAAGAAGATAGCAAGCTCTGCCAATAAGGACAGTTAGCTAAATAATTTTATTTATTTTTTCAAGGTCGTCAATTCTGCCGAGCATAACAAGAACATCCCCCTCTTCAAGAATTTCATTTGATTGAGGGTTAAATTTCATTTCACCATTGGCCTTTTTAATAAGAACAATTATGACACCAAAGTCACGCCGTAGATTGCTCTCAATGAGGCTTTTCCCTACATAGGGGGAGCCCTGTCTTATTTGCGCTTCTTCCATTCTAAGGCCAAGGCTGTCGTCCATTGTTGCAATATCGATAAAATCCACAACTGTTGGTCTGATTAGTAGTTGAGCCATTCTCTGGCCACCTATAAGGTAAGGTGATACAACCTTTGTGGCTCCTGCACTTATTAGCTTATTTTCGTTTTTGGGGTCTGAGGATCTGGCAAGTATAAAAATATCAGGTCTGAGCATCCTTGCAGAGAGAGTTATAAATACGTTGTCAGCATCTGACATTACAGCAGTGACAAGCCCCTTTGCTCTCATGATGCCTGCTTTTATGAGAGTGTTTTCATCCCGTGCATCAAGTAGCATATATGGAACTGATTTACTTTCAAGCTCAGCTATCTGTGTGGGATCATTTTCTATGACTATGAATTTTACATTATGCTTTTGGAGCTCACGGACTATCAGTCGCCCAATTCTTCCATATCCGCATATAATGTAGTGATTTTTTAGCTTTGTAATTGTCTTTTCCACCTTTTTTCTCCCAAATCTTCTGCTCAGTTCACCTTCTATGAACATTCTTATGAATGTTCCTGCTGTGTAACCTGTAATTGTTATTCCAAAAATGATCACAAAAATTGTAAAAATTCTTCCTGTTGGTGACAGAGGCTGAACCTCGCCATAGCCAACTGTGCTCAGGGTTATTGCCATCATAAAAATTGCATCTATGATTGACATTCTTTCTATAAAGTGATAGTAAGTAGTGCCAATCACAGTAACAACTATAAAGAGGTATAGGGATATTCTAAGTTTTCTCAAAAACTGTCCTCATTAATAAAAGTATAAAAAACAACAGTATATTCCTAAGTATAATTTTTAGTGTAAAAGAAAAAATACTGAAAAAGCAATACTTTAGCAAAAACATTTTGTAAAGGATTTTGTTTTTCTAAAAGCAAAAATCTTTGACAGATAATAAAAAAATGGCAATGTGGGAAAATGAAATCGAGAATTATTATCATAGCCTCTTTACTATTTTTTTCATGCCTACCCTCTGGCAGGTTTTATAGAGTGCTTGATAGGCCAGATGTTGAAACTTCCTCAAAAGGAGGTATAATAAGGACTATATATTGTGATCTATATATAGAAAATGTGAGAAGGGAACTCTGGCCTGTTTTAAAAAAGAGCCAGGTATATAAGGCCAGAGGCAGTGATGCTCCAGATGGGGTGGCCTTTCTTTTTATTGTTGATAACACATGGGACAGGCCAATCTCCATTGATAGGGTTTATATCCTTGATAAAGATTCAGGTAAAATTTATAGTGAAGAGGATTTTAAATATACCCCTGCAGATTATATAGATAAACGATTTTGTGTAAATCCAGAAATGATGAGGCAATCAAGAAGACTTTTAACTGATGCAAAGTCAATTGAAGATATTAATTATGATGAGCTTACAGTGGAATATAAATTTGATTTCATAGCACCAGGGGATAAGGTTTTCTTTTTTAAGTTCTTCACTTTTGTTCCTCAGAAAAAAAATATAAAAATATGTGTTGTTTTTAAATATAATGATTTGAAAAAAATAATTGATTTTGATATAGGGCTTTCGGATTATTTAGAGAAACAGTAATCTTTATGTAAGAGGAGAATTCAGGTGAAAATTGGTATAACAGATATAGAAAAGGTGGCGCGCCTTGCAAGGCTTGAGTTGTCTGAGGAGGAGAAAAATGAATTCTCCGGGCAATTAAGCAAGATTATAGATTATGTAGAGAAGATAAAAGAACTGGATACATCTAATGTTAAACCAGCTGAGCATATTGTAACTTTGAATAACGTCTTTAGAAAGGATGAGGTAAAAGACTCTATCCCGAGAACTGCTATTGAAGAGATGGTTCCTGAATTTAAAAATGGGCATATTGTTGTTCCAAAGATAATTGAATAAGAAATGAAAGAGAAAAGATTGTTTATTGCTTTGCCTGTGAAAGAGGAGATTTACTCTGGAGTGGGTGAGGTTTTTTCATTTTTTTCTAAGTATAAAAATGATTTAAAGATTGTTGATAAGAATAACCTTCACATAACATTGAAATTTCTTGGTCCCACACCTGAGGAGAGGGCAGAGAGGATTGCCCATGACTTTAAGGATTTAATAATTGGTGATATAATTGCTTATAAACTAAAGGGGCTTGGGGGCTTCCCCTCTTTAAAGAGCCCTTCTGTCCTGTGGGCTGGCATAGATTGTGATATGGCATTGATGAAAAAAATTCACAGTACCATAGATTCCTTTTGTTCTTCCTTTGCCTTTGAAAAGGAGAAGAGAGATTTTGTTCCCCATCTAACCCTTGCACGGGTTAGAAAGGGTATTTTCCTTGATAGCAAGCTTATAGAGTATATAAAAAATTTTGAAGAGACTTTGTTTTGTGAGTCGTTTTTTGACAGAGTTGTTTTGTATGAGTCAATATTGCGTCCATCAGGGCCAGAGTATAAGAATATAGCAGAAGTTTTTTTGGGAGAAAACAATGGCAATACTTTTAGATAAACCACAAGAGGTTTCACAGGAACACTTTTTGTTAAAAATAGCAATGAAAGGAGCCAATTTTGCTCCAGGCCAATTTATAAATATTAAAACTACTGAAGGGACAGATCCTCTGTTGCGCAGACCCTTTTCAATTTTTGATGCAGAGGGTGATATTGCCCATATAATTGTTCGTGTGGTTGGCAGAGGCACCTCTCTTATAAGTAAGATGGAAAAGGGAGAGATCAATGTCCTTGGACCTCTGGGTAAGGGGTTTACTCTGGAAAAGAATAAAAATCTCCTTCTTGTGGGAGGAGGAGTTGGCAATGCTCCTTTATATTTTTTGGCAAGGGAACTTAAAAATCGTGGGAATAAACTCACCTATATATATGCAGCAAAAACTAAAAACTATATCTTTTATGAAGATCTTTACAGAGGACTGGTAGATGAATTTTTGCTCTTCACAGATGATGGATCTGCTGGGACAAAGGGGGTGCCCACAGAGATGGCTCGAGATATTATATCCGGCAGTGGGTTTGAGCGAGTTTATTGCTGTGGACCAGATCCGATGATGGAAAAGGTAGTGAACATGGCAAGTGCCTCTGCTGCTGTTGAGGTATCAATGGAAAATTACTTTGGATGTGGAGTTGGACTTTGTATGGGATGCACAGTTGATACAATTCATGGATTTAAACGGGCATGTATGGATGGCCCTGTTTTTAATGGAAGGGAAGTTATCTGGAGCAAGGAATAATAAATAAAAAGACTTCCCATAAGGTAAGTCAAGGGAAGTCTTTTTACCTGAGGTTTTTCACTCGGAAATATATCGTTTATCTACTATGAAATAGTCAGTAATGGATTTTAACTCAACTGCCTTTTCTTTTAATTTTTCTGCTGAGTTGTGCACATTCTCAGAGGAATTGGTAATTACAAGAATTGACTCATTTATATTGGAAAGGGCCTTGAGTATTTCATTGCTGCTATGTTGCTGCTCTGCTGTTGTCCCTGCAATTATGCTGGACATTTGATTTACCTTATCAATATCCTTAAGAACATTGTTGCTATCAGTCCTTTGATCCTTAGATGCGAGGGCAATTTCTTCAATGAGAGTGGCTGTGTTTTTTATATTTTCAATCATCTGGTTTATTGCTTCATTTGTGGTATTAACAAGCCTTGCTCCTTCATTGACATCACTACCTGTTTGCTGAATCATCTTTTCTATTTCCTTTGTGCTTGAGGCAGTTGCATCAGCAAGTTTGGAGATCTCCTCAGCAACAACTGCAAATCCTCGTCCGTGCTCACCTGCTCTGGCTGCCTCGATTGAGGCATTAAGTGAAAGAAGGTTTATCTGTTCTGATATATCGTTTATAATTCTGATGATCTCAACAATTCTCCTGGAGTTCTCTGATATCTGATTTATTTTCGATGTTGTTGAATCAAGTATAGATTTTGTTTCATTTGCATTTTTTACTGCAGCCTGAGTCTTCTGGCTTACATCAGTTGCCTGCTCGCTAACCTTTGCAGAGGACTTATAGAGCTTATCCATGGCCTTCATTGTCTCTGCCATTTGGCTTGCCTGATTTTTTGCTGCATTGGATATGCTGTCTATTGAGGCTGCCAGTTCCTCATTGGATGATGTTGTTTCTTCTATGTAGCCTGCCTGATTCTGCATCTCCATTTCAAGCTTGCTGCTTGTTGATGCAAGGGCTTCAGCCTCTTTATTCAATTCAGCAGAAACTTTTTTTATAGAAGCAACAACATTTTGCGTTGTAACAATCATTGTGTTCACTGCGTCTATGAGTTCATCAAATTCACTTCTTATTGATTTATGATACACAGAGCAGTCACAGCAGAATTTTTTTATCTTTTCCTCTTTGGAGAGAGCTTCCATGCCTTCATAACAGAGAGTTCCACTTATTCCCCAGCAGGCTTTGTTGGAGGTACTAAAGGCAGGGCATTCTTTTTTGTCACAGTTTTTTATCTCACTGCATTTAACATACTGTGGCTGAATAATAAATTTGCTTAGATCCCCCTGGCTTGCAAGGTGAGCAACGTCAATAATTTGCCTCATAGGATTTTTAATATAACGTGCAATGAAAAAGCTTATCATAAAGAGAATTGGAGGTGTTACAAAGATTAAAAGCAAAAGCAATTCCCCAAAGGCCTTTTGTAAACTCATTGTATCCTTTCTTGGAATTGCAGCAGCAATATAGAGATTTCGCTCTGGAATAAATTCTTTGCTTACAAAGATCTCTTCCCCCTGTGAATCTTTGTATTTAAAAAATCCTCTGTCCCCTTGAAGTAAAGAAAGAACATAAGAATCGCTTTCACCCTTTTTTGATGGATGAGCAACGTATGTTCCATTTGCATCCATGATAAAGAAAAATCCGCCACCACTAACTTTAGTTTTTTCCACAAGCTCAATGAGCTTGGAGTTATCATCAGATGGCAAAATCTCACCAACAATCTTTGCATAATTTACACTTTTGTGGAGAGAATTCTCTGCAATTTTTTGTGAATAGCTGTCTATGAATGTATAAAGAATGACAGTAGTTATTACAAGAGGTGCTATGGAAATAGTCACCATTGATTTAAGGACAGTGCCTCTAACTCCATAAAAAAGTTTTCTCATTATCATGATAATTCCTCACAAAAGAAGTTCTTCTCTGCAAAAAAAGCAGAGGCTGTTTAAAGTTTGACCCCTTTTTATTTATATTTTCTGTGTCTGAGAGCCAGTTAATAAGCCATAGGCTGTAAAAGAACAGGGCAATAAGTATTATTTTTTAATTAAATAGCATATAAATATAGCACAAATTGTCAAGCCTTTATGATTTATTAGCCAAACCTGAATTGTTTTTTAAAGAAGTTGCCTGCATAAACACCAAAAATTGCAATAAGGCAATATAAAAGTGCAACCAGAATAGATTCAAATGTTATATAGTTTATGATTATAAAATCCCCACATTTTAGCAAAAAAATTGTAAAGAAAGCTCCATAAAGTGCCTCTTTGATTTTTATGTATTTGATAAAAAAAGTTATGGCAATTGTAGAAATTAAAATACCTGCAGCAGGCCCAACAGAAGATACAATGATAAAGTTCTCTGGAATTATATCCATATTGCTGTCATAGATTCCCAGAAATATTGCAGCAACAAAACTTGTTATGATCATAGCTAAAAAAACTATAAGTGAAGAGATTATAAAATATTTATAGGAGAATCCTAACTTTTCAGGAATTCTCTCCTGTGGCAAAAGCTCTTTTCCGCATTTGTTGCAAAAGTTGCTATCTGGTGGAATAATATTCCCACAGTGTGAGCATTTTATATCTTCTTTATTCATGGAAGATCAATCTCCTTTTTTATTATCATTGGAGTATGTTCCTGCTCTGGAGAAACTCTGTATATTATTCCCCCTGGTGATGCAATTAGACTTCGTGCCTGTAAAAAATCTTTGTATTCATCTCGAACTCCACAGACCTTTACAATGATAGCAGAGGAAAGCTTTGCACCGCGAACATATATGTCCATGTCTCTTTTATATTTTTCTTCAACAGGTTCATCTTTTTTTATGAGAGAAAAGGTAGGAGAAAATATAATTTCAGCCTCATTCTCTTTCATAAAGAGAAAGCTTTCATCATGAAAGACATCAGCACAGATTAAAACCCCAAATTTAACTCCATCAGACTCAAAGACCTTAAACTCACTGCCAGGTGTAATTTTGCCAACCTCTGCAAAAAAGAGATTTTTTTTTCGATAAAATCCAAGTTCCTGTCCTTTGCTAAAGACAAAGGTGGTATTATACATTACATCATCGGCAAGCTCTGGCATTGTGCCGCCAATTATAGTGCAATTTAGCTCCTCAGACAAAAGCCTGATTCTCTTTATTTGCAACTGCTGATTATGGAGACTCTGGCCATGATTTCCAAGTCGCCTGTTTACAAAAAAATATTCAGGGAAGCATACAAAATGAGGGGCAAAAAGCTCCATCTCTTTAATGTCGCTTCTGGTAATAGGAATGCCCAGAGGCTTTTGATATAAGATGAGGCGAATTTTTTTCATAGGCTTACATCAATGAAGAAAACTTTTTAAGTCAAGTTTAAAATTTCATAAAAGTGATATTCCAATGAGGAGCAGATCATCCTCATAGGGCTTGAGCCCTCTTTTGCTGTCAAGAATGGACATTATACTGTCAAGGGAAGAGCCTATATCTGAAGAAGAATTTTCAGTAAATATATTTAAAAAATCTTCACTTTGAGACAGAGGCAAATTTGTCACTGGATCTGTCATCTCGGTAAGTCCATCTGTGAATAAAAAGATTCTGTCCCCTCTGTGTAATTTGAAACTGTAGGCTTTATATTCAGCATCTTCCATTAAACCTATGAGAGAGCCATGGGACTCAAGGATAGTTGCAACTCCCTCTGCAGAAATTACAACAGGGGAGGGGTGAGCTCCATTTGAAAAGGTTAGTTCATATTCATCGTTTGAGCTGTTAAATTTTATGTGAGCATAAATCCCTGTTAAAAAATAAGATGACATATAGCCAGAGATATTTTTATTCAGTGCCTCTATATAACCATGGGGGTTATCCTTGAATTTTAAGGAAAGATCGTCTGTAATAAATTTAAGGAGAGAAAGGAAAAGAGAAGAGGCAACGCCGTGGCCTGAAATATCTCCAATAAAAACTGATAGCTCATCATCTGAGAAATTTTTCACTGCAAAAAAATCACCGCCAATCTTTTCAACACACCTCTGTCTGGATTCGACGTGAAATCTGCCCATCCTGCCTGTATTTCCAAGGAGTATGGTTTTTTGAACCAACTCCGCAATTGAGATCTCTTTTTCTATAATCTGATTTCTTTCCTGTAATTTTATCTGGTTTTCTTTAAGTTCCATTTCGATTTTTTTTCTAAGGGTTATATCCTCTTCAACAGCTATATAATTTGTTATTTTGCCAGAGTCATCTTTAATAGAAGAAATTGCAGCAAGCTCCCAGTATTCCTCGCCATTCTTTTTTGTGTTTTTAATCTCTCCAATCCACTTACCACCATTGCGTATAACGTCGATTATAGCCTCAATCTCCCTTTGCAATAGGTTGCGATTTAAAAACTTCTCTGGCTTTTTGCCCTTTACTTCATCAAGAGAGTAGCCAGTCATTTCTTCAAAACGGGGATTTACATATTCAATTCTGCCTTTTGTGTCTGTGATACATATACTTGCAGGAGAGTGCTGCACTGCTGCTGAAAATTTCCGTAGGGCATTTTCTTTATTTTTTCTTTCTGCAAGTTCAAGGTGTAGCTCTTTTGTTTTCTCTTCTATTTTTTTTGCAAGGAAGAGGTTGTATTCTTCGATTATCTTTTGCTGCTCAGTGGTTTTTTCTTCATAGGCTGCAATTATTGGAATGTTTATATAAACCACAGTGGAGATAAAAGCCATGACTATTAAAACAAATATCTCTCTGAGAAGGTTAAACCCTGTATGAATAACAGAACCATCAAGGACTTTGATATAAATCTGCGCATTGGAAAAATATGCCACAAAGATAAATACAATCCAGTTGATAAAAATAAAGTAAAATATCAGCCTGTATAATCTTTTATTGTATAAAAATACATTTATAATAGTAACAGTTGCGTATAACACAGAAATATTATATGACAAAAGGGCTATATCCCATCCGAGTTTTGCTACATAGATATAACGAGTAATGACAATACATGTTGCAAAGGTAAAGGCTGCTATATATGAGAGAGCAGTTGCATCTGCCATGTTTTTCTTTTTTTGGTAAATAAACCATGCCATTACTGCAACAGAGAAATTCATAGATATGGGAAGAAAAACAGTAGTCAGGTGTATCCCTGCGATCAATTGAAATGTTGCAGCCATAAAAGAAATACCTGCAACAGCTATAAAATATATAAAACTGCCTCTTATCTCCAGAACATGCCATGGCCTGTAGCCAGGCTTATAATTTAGGGCAAGAAGTTCTTCTGTGACGCCTATGAGACTCCAGAATTTATCTATAAAGCCATCTTTTCTCATCAAAAAATTCCAGGAAAATTTATATGTTTTTATATACAAGATTAAATTTAAAAAATCAACCACTCAGACGGTTGAAAATTTATTCTTATATCATTTTTGTCAATTTATTTAAGCTGAAAAATCTTACATAAATCTAACTAAGGCAATGAATTTTATTTCATTTATAAAAAAAGGCAATATTTTAGCTTTTTTTGCAAAAAAACGCCAAAATTTTATTTATGAAAGGCCATAATGGCTCTATGAAAAAAAATTTTTGTGGATTTATATTGAAGAGATTTATAAATGGAAAAAAGATTATTTCAGATGTAATCCGCTGACTTGGCGGCAGATTATATCTTGAATAATAATATAAAAACAAAAAAATAGGTAAAACTGGATTGTTTGGTCGGCATAAATGAGCATAGTCCGTTAAAGGGCAGAGGTTCATGGAAAATTCTGCAAGCCGGTTTTGCCATAAAATCAAAAAATAAGTGAGGTTTTCTATGGATCGTATTGTTGATTCAAGGGATCAGAAGTTTGTTCTCTACGAAATGCTTAATGTAACTGAACTTTGCAAAACTGATATGTTCAGTGATTTTGATCAGGAGATGTTTGACATGACTCTTGATCTGACAAGGGAAATCTGTGAAGAGCATATTCTTGGCTGCTATCAGGAAGTTGACAAAGAAGGTGGAGCAAAATTTGAAAATGGAAAAGTGACAATCCCCAAACAGTATCATGAAGTCCACAAGATAATGAATGAGGCAGGCCTTTTTACAATGGGAGTTAGCAAAGAGGCTGGCGGTCAGGGATTTCCTTACACAATATGCCTTGCTTCTTATGAATACTATTCTTTCCACATGGGATTCATGCTCTATCCAGAGGCAACTACTGGAGCTGCTCACCTTATTGAGGTATTTGGAACAGAGAGACAAAAAAGGCTCTACATGGATAAAATGTATGCTCAAAAATGGGGCGGCACAATGTGTTTAACAGAGCCTGATGCAGGTAGTGATGTTGGTAACCTCAAGACTAAGGCTGTACGTCAACCAGATGGAACTTATAAAATTTATGGAAATAAGATATTTATCACATCTGGTGAAAACGATCTATTTGAAAACATGGTTCACCCAGTTCTTGCACGTATAGAAGGTGATCCTGCTGGAACAAAGGGCATATCTATATTCCTTGTTCCAAAATACAGAGTAAATGAAGATGGAAGCCTTGGTGAATTCAACGACGTTCACTGCACAGGTATTGAGCACAAGATGGGTCTTAAGGGAAGTGCAACATGCTCCATGAGCTTTGGTGATAATGGGAATTGTATAGGTGAGCTCCTTGGAGAAGAGAGAAAGGGTATGGCTATAATGTTCCAGATGATGAACGAGGCTCGTCTTGGAATGGGTCTTCAGGGTGTAAGTACATCTTCTGTATCTTACCTCCATGCTCTTGCTTATTGTAAAGAAAGGATCCAGGGCAAAAACATTAAGGACATGATGAATCCTGATGCACCAAACGTTCCAATCATTCAGCATCCAGACGTGCGTAGAATGCTCATGTGGATGAAAACTCATACAGAGGGACTTCGCGCTCTTGTTTATCTTTGTGCATTTTGTCTGGACAAAGCTCATGCTTCATCTGGCGAAGAGGTTGACAAGTGGAAAGGGATTATGGAATTCCTCATCCCTGTATGTAAAGCATACGGAACAGATATGGGATTTAGGGTAACTGAGCTTGGAATTCAGTGCTTTGGTGGCTATGGATATTGCAATGACTATCCAATGAACCAGTTTATGAGAGACCTCAAAATAGCATCTCTCTATGAAGGAACTAATGGTATACAGGCCCTTGACCTTGTAGGAAGAAAACTTGGCATGCAGAAAGGCGCTGTATTTATGAACTACCTTTCAGAAATGAACAAGACATACGAGACATATAAAAATGACCCACGCCTTGCTGATATGGCTAAGATTGTTAAAGAGTACATCGATCTTCTTGCAGGAATGGGAATGTATTTTGCAAGCTGCACAAAAGAAGGAAAATTCATGATTCCAATTGCAAATGCAGTGCCTTTCCTACATCTTGTTGGAAATGTATCTCTTGCATGGATGCATATGTGGATGGCTGGAATTGCTCAAAGCAAACTTGAGGAGATATACAAAGCTAAGGGTATATCTGCTGATGACAAAAAGGCAATAAGAGAGCTCCCAGCAGAGGATAAGGAAGTTGCTTTCTATCAGGGTAAGGTTTATGGTGCAGAATATTACATCAATAATGTTCTACCAATGGCTAAATCTTATGCTGAGGCTATCAAAAAAGAAGATATGTCTATAATGAAGATACATGATGCAAGCTTTGCATGTGGAGAAAATCTTTAATATATAGGTTTAACAGCTGCCTTTGGGGCAGCTGTTAAATTATTTAAAGAGAGGTGAAAGCCTCTTGAACTGTTCTGTTCCTGATTTTTCAAGTATCATAAAGGCAATAGTTTCTGTGGGATAAATAACAGCACCCGCTTTTTCTAAAACCTTCATTGCAGCCTGCCAATCGCTTTTTCTCCTTGAGGCAACTGCATCGCAAGCAACAATTACATTATATCCATCATTTAAAAGAGATAGAGTTGTTTGCAAAACGCAGATATGAGATTCTATTCCAGCTATTAGTATATTTTTTTTGCCAGCAGCCTTTAATTCTTTTGCTATTGTCTCATCTTTCATGCAGTTGAAAAAAGTCTTTTCCAGGTTAGGACAGGAGCAGATATTTGCAAGCTCTGGAATTGTGGTTCCTAAACCCTTTCTGTATTGCTCTGTTATAATCACAGGGATATTGAATTCTTTTGCTGTTTTCATTAAAATCTCAGTATTTTTTTTAAGTATACCCTGAATATTATCTTCCATAACTTTAAAAAGTTTCTCCTGAATGTCAATAACCAGAAGAAGAGAATCCTGTGAGTTGATTATAAATTTATTCATGTTAGATCTCCTAATGTAATAAATCGTTTCCTATATTGTTAATTATAGAATTTTTTTCATCATTTTTCAGATTATTTAGTATTTTAGATTTTTGTTCTTCTACTATATTTCTGTCTGGATCCCTTGAAGAAGTCCGTCTGAATCCCTCCTGATTCTGGCAAACATCACACTCCTTATCAGGAACTGTTCCAGGAATAAATACCTCTTCAATTATAGAGGAACATTTAGGCCCAGGCAACAGTCCAGATATTGCACATACTCTGGCAGTTTCTAAGGCTGCATAGGTAGGGAAACCAAGTGCTGGATCATTTCTTAAGGCCTGCCTCATATATTCCCCCCAAACAGGAGCTGCAATCCCAGCTGCAGCCTGCCCTATCCCAAGGGACAGCCCCATCTTGTCATATCCAATCCAAAGACCTGTGGCTAAATTTGGCGTAAATCCAATAAACCAGGCGTCTTTCCAGTTATTTGTTGTTCCTGTTTTTCCTGCAACTGGCCTTCCAATAGATGCAGCTCTTGCTGTTCCTGAGGATATAACGCTTTGCATCATACTTATTAGCACCTGAGCTGTTTCTGGCTTTATTATTTGTATTGTGCCATCACTTGTCTTTTTTTCTATAATAGCTGTTATTTCTTCTTCATTGTTTTCTATTATTTTGCCATCCCGGTTTTTTATATACCTTATGGCAAAGGGGATAACATCTCTGCCGCCATTGGCAATAATAGCATAGGCCCTGGTCATCTCAAAGGGAGTAACCTCAAAGGAACCAAGTGCAATGGAAAGATTTCTCGGTATGCGATTTTTTCTTTCAGCATCATTAAATCTTAGCAGCTTCCCATAATAATTCAGCACTGTGTCAATTCCGATGGTCTCTGCAATTCTTATGGAGACAACGTTTATTGATTTTTCCAGAGCTCGTCTGAGTCTCACAAAACCATAATACTCACCTTCGTAGTTTTCAGGTATCCAGTCTCCCCCCTCTGTATCAAAATAAATAACTGGTGAATCAAGGACAGTTGTTGCAGCTGTGAATTTTCCAGACTCAATGGCTGCACTGTAGAGGAGTGGCTTTATAGATGAACCAGGCTGGCGTTTGGCCTGCATAGTTCTATTGAGTTGATTTATAGAAGAGAATTCACCACCTCCAATCATGGCTTCAATATAACCATTTTGAGGATTAATAGAGATAATGCAACCCTCCACTCTTTGCATTTCCCTATCCTGGCTGTAAGTTGATTTATATTTATCGATAAAATCTGATATACTGTCAAGACCGCCAAGGAAGTTTAGAGCCTCCAGTTCTTCTATAACCTGAGCTCTGAGGTGTGAATTGAGTTTTACTGTTTCAAGAGAGCCTTTTTTTGCAAAGTCTCCTGAGTTCGTTATATATGAGATTAAGGCAACTTCGTCAGAGAAGTTACTTATAACAAAATCATCGTTTTTAAAAGAAAGGCTTCCAGATATGGCGCTCTGGCGATCCAGTGCCTCCTTGAGAATCCTCTGACCTGCCATCTGCTTGTTAATGTCAAGTGTTGTGTAAACAGATAGCCCCTCACTATAAACAACATCTTCACCGTATTTTTTTATTAGCTCTCTCCTTATGTATTCTGTAAACCATGGTGCTTTGTCAATTCTGGAACTGAAGGTTGTTATTGTTGGAGGAATATCTCCAATTTTATATAGATAGTCTGGCCAGAAGTCGAGGAATGCCTTTTCTGCCTGTTCTACTGTTATGTATCCCATTTCTACCATTTTTGCAAGGACAATCTTATGACGTGTAATTGAGGCCTTTGGATATTTAATTGGTGAGTAAAGATTAGGAGCAGAGGGCAGGGTCGCAAGGAGTGCACACTCTGCAAGATTTAAATCCCATACATCTTTTTGAAAGTAAAGCTTTGCTGCTGCCTGAACGCCATAGGCACCATGGCCTAAGAATATCTGATTCAGGTAGAGGTTAAGTATTTGTTCTTTGGTAAATTTTGATTCTATCATGAGAGCTATAAAGGCCTCTTTTATTTTTCTGTAAATATTTCGCTCTCTTGATGTAAGCAATATCTTTGCAAGCTGCTGAGTTATTGTGCTTCCCCCTTGCTTGATGCTTCCAGAAAAGAGGTTTACAAAGAAAGCCCTGACAATCCCTTTTGGATTTACTCCCCAGTGGTCATAGAATTCATTGTCTTCAATTGCCACAAAGGCATTGACGAGATCCTTTGGAATTTTTTCAAAGGGGACTATCTCTCTCTTTTCTTTGAAAAGCTCAGAGATTAATATGCCGTTTTTATCGTAAATTCTTGTTGTAATATCTGGCTGATATGCAGCAAGTGCCTTCACCCTGTTGAAGTCTATAATGAGTATAACGATAAAGGCTATTATTATCCCGGCAATAAGTCCACTTATTATAGCTTTGTAATTGCGGATTAATGATGGGATATTTTTTAATTTTTCAATTGCAAGTGAGAGCAAAGATCTAAATATCTCGGATAAAAAGGCAATGTCAAAACCTTTTAAGTTCCATCTGTTGCTTTTGAGACTATAGCTTTTTCTTTTTACATCTATGTTTTCAGGAAAAGCATTCTTGCTTTTCTTTTTAGCTGCTGGTGTGCCAAAGTTTTTCCCGCCGTATTTTCCCATTGTAACTTTTCCCTATTAAAAAATAAATAACTCAGGCAAGTAATTAAAAATATTGAATACTTTACGCATAATTATCTATTCCATTGATTGAGGACAAATATTTTTTTTGAAAAAAACAAAAAAATCAAAGTGAATAATAATTGATTTGTATTTTAAAATAAATATCTATAAATACTTATAAATGTCTATAATTTCCTTTAAAAGCCTTATTGCTCCTTTGGTATTTGGTCGACTCTTTCAGTGAAACGGGTTATTTACAATGCAATCATGGACGATTGCATTTAAGTTCAAGGAGGAATGAAATGATTATAAATCACAACATTGCTGCTATATTCTCTCATAGGACTTTAAAGTTCCATGACTGGAGCATGACAAAGGATATCGAAAAACTTTCTTCTGGAATGCGCATAAATAAAGCAGGTGATGATGCTTCTGGTCTTGCAGTTTCAGAGAAGATGAGATCTCAGATTCAGGGTCTTCGCCAGGCAGAGCGTAACACTGAAGATGGTATGTCACTCATTCAGACTGCTGAAGGTTATCTTACAGAAACTCATGAAATACTTCAGAGGATAAGAGTTCTGGCTGTTCAGGCAGCAAACGGAACTTATACAGATGAGGATAGGCAACTCATTCAGGTTGAGGTATCTGAGCTTGTTGATGAGATCGACCGAATTGCTTCCCAGGCAGAATTCAACAAAATGAAGCTTCTTACTGGATCCTTTGCAAGATTGCATCCAACTGCATCCATGTGGTTCCATATGGGACCAAATATGCACCAGAGAGAAAGGGTTTTCATTGAGACAATGACAACTGCTGCTCTGGGTCTTAGAAACCCCACTGTTTTGACCTTTATCTCCCTTTCTACTCCCGGAAAGGCAAATGCTGTAATTGGTCTTGCAGATGAGGCTTTAAGGATTATATCCAAACAGAGGGCTGACCTTGGTGCTTATTACAACAGGCTTGAGCATGCAGCTAAAGGGCTTATGAATGCCTATGAAAATGTTCAGGCTTCTGAATCAAGGATTAGAGATACTGATATGGCTGAGCAGATGTCTTCCTTTACAAGATATCAGATACTTTCTCAGGCTGCAACCTCAATGCTTGCACAGGCCAATGCTAAGTCACAGACAGTATTGCAACTACTTAAATAAATACCTGAGACAACATCGCAGTACCATTTTGGAAAAACGCCGGCCTCTCCCAACCGGCGTTTTGATTTGTATGTTTTTTTGTAACTTTTCTTTTTCTATTGACTCTTAAAAATTAAAATATATAATCCGCTAAAATGACCCTTTTATCTTCGTTTTACCCCTTGATTATAAATTAACAAGGAGATTATTAGCTTATGAGAATGGATAGGCTGACTTTACGTGCGCAGGATGTAATTAACAATGCGCAAAATATAGCTACAGAAAATAACAGCTATGAAATACATCCAGAGCATTTACTTAAAGCTCTTGTAGATCAGGATGGCGGGATTTTTACCTCTATTGCTGATAAAATAGGTGCGCCTTTAAGAGATATTAAAAGAGAGGTTGATAGTTATGTTAAAACTATGCCCCGTCAGGTGGGAGGTGGTCCTGGCGGAGCAGCCCTTGCTTCTAAAACAAGGGATGTTTTAAATGCTGCATGGAATCATGCTGTAAAGCTCGGTGACCAGTTTATGAGCACAGAGCACATTATTCTGGCTTTGTCTGAGGTGGATTCAACCAAGGCTAAGCAGATTCTTAATTCTTATGGGCTTATTACTGACAATATCCTCAGGGTGTTGATGGATATAAGAGGAAATAAAAAAGCAGATGATGAAAACGCAGAGGATAAATACAACGCCCTCAGCAGATACGGAAGGGATCTCACTGATTATGCAAGGCTTAACAAACTTGATCCTGTAATAGGCAGAGATGAAGAGATTCGCAGGGTTATGCAGGTCCTTACAAGGAGGACAAAGAATAATCCTGTCTTAATTGGAGAGCCAGGTGTTGGTAAGACTGCAATTGTAGAGGGATTGGCTCAGAGAATGGTTGCAGGGGATGTCCCTGAAAATCTTAAGAATAAAAGGCTTGTGGCACTTGACATGGGCGCCTTGATTGCAGGGGCAAAATTCAGAGGAGAATTTGAAGAAAGGCTAAAGAGTGTAATCCAGGAGGTAGAGGAATCCTCCGGTGAGATTATACTCTTTATTGATGAACTTCATACTCTCATTGGCGCTGGTGCTGCTGAGGGGGCAATGGATGCCTCCAACATGCTAAAGCCGGCTCTTGCAAGGGGACAGATGAGAACCATAGGAGCCACAACATTGGCTGAGTATCAAAAATATATCGAAAAGGATAAGGCCCTTGAGAGAAGATTTCAGCCTGTGTACACAAGTGAGCCCTCTGTTGAGGATACTATTGCAATACTCCGTGGCCTTAAAGAAAAATATGAGGTTCACCATGGAGTAAGAATTTCTGACTCAGCATGTGTTGCTGCTGCTGTTTTATCTGCAAGATATATAACTGATAGATTTTTGCCAGACAAGGCCATTGACCTTGTAGATGAGGCAGCTTCTATAATAAAGATGGCAATAGACTCAATGCCTCTGGAGATAGACGAGATTGAGCGTCGCATAAGACAGTTGATGATAGAAAGCGAGGCTTTAAAGAGAGAAAAGGATCAGGCCTCAAAGGAAAGGCTTATAAAAATTGAAGAGGAGCTATCTCTCCTAAATCAAAAGAAGAATGTTCTGGTTGAACAATGGCTAAAAGAGAAAGAGATAATAAAGAAGATTAGTAATGTTAAAGAGGCTATTGAGCAATATAAGATTGAAGAGCAGAGGGCTGAGCGTGAGGGCAATTTAAATCGTGTCGCAGAAATTCGCTATGGAAAGATTGTTGAGCTGGAAAAGGAGATAGAGGAGCTTAATCGTAAAGCAAGAGATATTCAGGGAGAAAATCCTCTTTTAAAAGAGGAGGTTACAGATCAGGAAATCGCTGCTGTTGTTTCAAGGTGGACTGGCATTCCTGTGTCAAAGATGCTTGAAGGGGAAAAGGAAAAGCTCCTTCATATGGAAGAGCTACTTGAAAAGAGAGTTGTTGGTCAGAGGAAAGCTATTGAATCTATATCCAATGCTGTGAGACGTTCCAGATCTGGAATACAGGATCCAAACAGACCCATAGGTACTTTTATATTCCTTGGTCCAACAGGTGTTGGTAAAACAGAAACTGCTAAGGCTGTTGCTGAGTTTTTATTCAATGACGAGAAGGCTGTTGTGCGAATAGATATGTCTGAGTATATGGAGAAACACTCAGTGGCTCGCCTTATTGGTGCTCCTCCTGGATATGTTGGATATGAAGAGGGGGGACAGCTCACTGAGGCAATAAGACGAAGACCCTATAGTGTTATACTCTTTGATGAGATTGAAAAGGCTCATCATGATGTATTTAATATATTCCTTCAGATACTTGATGAAGGAAGGCTTACTGACTCCAAGGGACGAGTGGTAGATTTTAAAAATACACTTATTATTATGACTTCAAATATTGGAAGTCTGTATATAAGTGATCAAAGTATTCCCGAGGAAGAAAGACATAGAAGCGTTATGCAGGAGATGAAGCTTCATTTTAAACCTGAGTTTTTAAACAGAATTGATGAGATCATAATATTTAATCCTCTTTCTAAGGAAAATATTACTGCTATTGTGAAGAATCAGCTTTATGCAGTGACCCAGAGATTGAAGGAGAGAGGAATATCTATTGAAATGACACAAAAATTTTTGGATTTTCTTGTCCAGGAGGGATATGATCCTCAATTTGGTGCTCGTCCTCTTAAGAGGGCTATTCAGACCTTTATACTTAATCCTCTTTCTGTTAAATTGCTATCAGGGGATTATAAGGACAAGAAAACCATCAGGTTTGATGTAAAAAATGGGGAGATTGTAATCTCCTGAAAGATTTTTACCTGAGAGTTTTGCATGGCAAAAGAGGGAGAATTTCCCTCTTTTTGTTATGTAAAATAAAAATTACTTGATATAAATATAAAAATAATTATTTTAAATAGAAGAGATTTTTTTAATGAAAAAGTGCAAAACCTAAAAAGGAAGAGATGCATGAAATTAAAATTTTTGGCAATAGCACTCCTTATGATAGCTTTGTTGAATTATAGTGCAGATGCCGCTTTAGTTGTTGATTCAACCTTTACAAATCCAGACTTACAGTCTGCTCTTGGTGGCACAGCAGGGCCTGTTGCTACAACTGTTTATAATGAACTTTCAAAGTATGCTTATGTTCCAGAGCTTGTTAAAGGCTTTGGCAATGCCAATATATATACCTCCCATGCAGCAACCTTAAGGGGATATCAGGGATATGATCTCTTTGCAGTTGCCATAGGCACAATGGTATCTGTCCAGACACCCAGTGATGATCCTCAGTTTTATAAAAAGCTCCAGGATGATATTGATTCTGGTGATGTATATGCAGGTGTTGGCTTTGAGCCTGTTGTCTTTCAGGCAGGACTTAATATGAGCTTTTTGATTGATGGATTGTATGTCTCTTTTCTTTTTGGTAAGCTACACATAGATCTTGATTATGGAGATTTTAAGCTCAATCATGAATCAAGCCTCATTGGGGGCAATATCAACTACGCACTTTTTAAGGAGAAATCAATTTTAGCCCGTTCTCTTTTGTGGAGAGGTATTACTCTTCAGACTGGATACATTCACACAGACAATTCTCTGGTCTTTTACAATAAATTGGATAAATCCACATATTCGCAAAGTGTAAGTGGCTTTACTGTCCAATATGAGATTGACCCTTCTGTTGATTTTAATCTTTCAACTACCTCTAATGTAATACCCTTTGAGATCTATACTGGATTGAGACTTTTATGGGTTTTAAATATTGGAGTTGGAGCTGGCATTGACTATGTTTATTCAAGTAGCAACTCAATGAAGCTTTCAAGTGCAGGTGATGTAGAGGTTATAGACGATGGTGTAGGTGGTATAAGTGGATATGTGGGAGAAAAAGGAAAAATCACAGTGGATGCCTCAACCTCAGGGATTAAGGCAGATAAATATAAAAAGAAATTAATGGCAAATGTTGGCCTTGGACTTGGGCCAGTTTTTATAGATGTTCCTGTCTCTTACTATTTTGATAATGGCTATGCCATTGGCCTTACTGCTGGCTTTGTATGGTAAAATAATTCTGGTATTTTTTTTCCAGAATATCTGTAAAATCTTGACAATTTCTAAGCAGGTGAAATAAAGCCCTTGTCTATTTTAAATTCAGGAGGCTTCTATGGCTTACAAAATTGATAAAGATGCATGCACTAATTGTGGTGCCTGCGCTGCAGAATGTCCGGTTCAGGCAATTCACGAGAAAGGTGAATATCATCAGATAGACCCTGATACATGTATTGATTGTGGAACATGCGAAAGCCTTTGCCCTGCTGAGGCTATTTCTGCAAATTAATTTTTTTTTGAGAGAGGTTAAAAAGCCTCTCTCTATTAACTATTAAGAGTGATCTAACTTTGACGAAAACATCCTCATTATTGCTGGTAGAGAAGAAATAACCGGCAATGAAATGGAGACAATAGCAACGGCAAAGAGATGTTCTTTTTGCAAAATCCACTGAAACTTAAAGCCAGGTATAGAAAGGCTTAAGGAATTCATTATATAAATGCTGATTTTTTTAATTACAGAAAAACCAATCCAGAAAGCAGCAAACCCAGAGAGAGCATTTTTTAGTAATATTGTAAAGGCTATAAATATTTTTGTTGAGCCCAGAATTCTCAGTATTCTGTAGTATTCAATTCTATCCCAAACTGCAGTTGCTGAACAAAGAGCCACAGCAACAGAGGCAAGTGTTATAACAAGGCCTATCATGACTGTTATAAAATAATTAACGCTTCTTTGAAGAACTATAATTTGAGGTGAAAGGGATGTCCCAGTTTCTGCAGAAAGTTTTAGGTTCTGAATCTGCTTTTTTACTGACTCTGTCCATTTGTGATCTTTAACTTTTATATAGGCAAAGATATATCTGTTTTCTTTCCCAAAGTGCGCATTGATTTCCTGAGCAGCCTTCATGGGTATTATGAGGCCTGTTAAATTTATTTTTTCTGTGTATCCTGCAATGATGGCCTGTTTTTCAAAATATCCAGTTAGATATGAAAGGCTTGATAAGCCGAAAGTTATTTTAAACTTAAGGCCTGCAATTTTTTCAGGGACTATCTCTGGAAGATCATTTGCTGCTGCAAGACCATTATTATATGAATCTATTAAAGCCCCTGGCACAAGGACAGGGATGCCTTTTTCATAATCCCCTCTTTTCCATGCCTGTCTTATTTCAGGAGTGGTGAGATTTTTTTCTACAAATTTATAGTCAGCACCTGCACATATTAAATCACTTCTGTAATTAAAAGTAAAAAATGAGATTGTGGCACTGGTTGGAACAGCTACTGCAATTACTGGATTTATTTTTTCTACGCCTTTGAGAGATTTAATTTTTTTCAAAGCCTCTTCATCTATAGGCCTGCCTGAGTTTTCAGAAAAGAGAAAAAAACCTTTTGATTTGCCCTGTTTTACAAGGATCTCATCTGGCGGGATTGATGTAGCAAAGTTGTGCTTTATATAGCTATTGAAATTTGAGGATATTACAAGAAATGAAATAGTTATTATAACAGAGATTGTTATAACAGAAAAAACTATAAAGGAAATAAATTTATTACCAGCAAGCTCTTTCAGTATAAGATAAATTTTTTGAATCATCTATAATTCCTTTTAGTTAAATAGCCATGATTATGAGTGGCTATTTCTTAATCTATTTCTGGTGGTATTTTTTACATCTGATTTTAAGATCTTGCCATTTTCCATTTTGTATGTTTTATCAGCTAATTTAAGCATATAAGGATCGTGCGTTGCTATTATTATACATCTGCCCTGTTGCTTTAGGTTTATAAGAATATTAAAAATTTCCTTTGATGTGTCATTGTCTAAATTTGCTGTTGGCTCATCTGCAAGTATTATCTCTGGATTATTGATAAGAGCTCTGGCAAGTGCCACTCTCTGCTTTTGTCCACCGGAGAGTAAACCAGCCTTTTGTTCTTTATACATCCATAACCCTGTATCTTTTAAAAGATTATGAGCCTGTTCTATTACCTCTCTATTGACTTTGCCTTTAATCCTTGCGGGCAGAAGAACGTTCGATAAAACTGTTTCATTGTCAATAAGTCTGAAGGTCTGAAATATCTGCCCTATTTTTTTGTTTCTCAGAGAAGACATGGAGATGTCACACCACAGTGGAACCTTTTTATCATGGAAAAAAATATTACCACTGTCAGGCCTGCAGAGTCCATTTATAATATTGAGAAGGGTTGTTTTGCCGCAGCCTGAACGTCCTGTTATTGAAATTATCTCACCTCTCTGTGCAGAAAAGTTGAGGTGAGATAATACGGAAATTTTTTCCCCTGATATTTTATAGCTCTTGCATATGTTATCAAGATATAACAGCATGGCTACATATCTGAAAGGAGTTTGCCACCTGCAGCCCAGTGATCCCTTTCAATTTCCTCAAATACTACGTATGTTGTATTTGGTTTTTTACCTGCAACCTCATGAAGCACCTCTGTGATCTTTTCAGCAATGGCAGATCTCTGTTCTTTGGTAAGTGGCCCTGCTACTTTGACATTGACGTATGGCATATTAACCTCCTATTCTTCCCGTGCCATCGGGAGAGAAATCATCATGTTTACTTTAATTACAGGATCCTTATTTATATCTGAATAATCAAGAATATTTTCTGCATAAATCTCTCCGCCATGGCGTGCTACAATTTTTTCAACAAAGGTAAGGCCTATGCCAAAGTCAAGGGTATTGTAGCGTTCGTATACAAGTTTTGAGATTCTGTAAAAGGGCTCAAATATAACTCGATCATATTCGGGAGGTATGCCTATTATTCCATCACTTGTTTTTACAGGTTCGTTTAAAACTGATATGCGAAGGCTTGCCTGCTGTGAATAGAGCATTACAATTATGGTTGAGCCGCTTTTTGAGAACTTCAGGGCATTGATTATAAGCTCAGATATGGCCTCTTCAAAATATTGAGGGTTGATTCTTACCTTTTTGTTTTCAAGCCCACGGGGAATTTCATTTATTATAATCCTATTTTTATTTATAGCAAGATATTGCTGATTTCTCTTTATTGCTGATTTCAATAATTTGTGGAAATTTTTGACTGTGAAAAGCTCAAGATCAAAGGTGTTAGAAATTACCCAGTCAATACCTGCAAATATTTTGAAGGCATTTTGAACAATACGGACGTTTTTCATGGCCTCTGAAAATATTTCGTTATCAACTATTCTCTTTCCATCATTAAGCTCGGAATTTTTGTCCATCATCTCCATAAAGGTGATTAGAGTTCCAAATCCTGCACCCTGTGTGAAGCTATTGTTAATGTTGCTAAAGATAGATTTGTCTGTTCTGGATATGTTTCTGCTGAGCATCTTTTCTTTCCATGTCTGCCAGTCCATTTCTTTGTCAATAGCATCAGAGGCGGATTTTTTCAATAGGGACTTCATCTTTTCAAATTCTTGCTCATCTTTTTTCCTCTCTGTAATATCCTCTCCGCTGACGACTATGTATGTTGTTTTACCATTTTCATTTTTTATCTTTGAGATGTTGATACTGAGATAATAAATTTCTCCATTTTTTTTCCTATTGCATATCTCCCCACTCCAGGACTTTACCCCCCTTAGCTCCTTCAGTATTGAGTCATCTGTAAGAACTGGATTTGGGACTTTGGCTATAAATAGACCTGTGAGATCTGCCTTCGTGTAACCTGTTAGATCTGTAAAGGCCTTATTGATATATTTTAATATTCCGTTTTTTTCAAAGATTGCAACGCATCTGGGACTTTGTTCTACCACATCAACAAAGAGTTTGATCTCCTCTTGAATCATTGCCCTTTTGTCTATTTCATAAATTAGGGATTTATTTAGATTTTTTAGCTCTCTGGTTCTCTCTTCAATTAAACCCTCAAGTTTGTTCTTTTCATCATTTAGCTGCAGTTCGTGGATTTTGCTGTCTGTAATGTCCCTTGTAATCACAAGTGCCTTGTCGCTTTCAAGAGGAACTATTCGAGATTCAAAATATTGTATATTATCCTCAGAGGTTTTATTCCACTGAAAAGCAGTCATTTTTTTTGATGAGAAGGCTTGCTGGATATGGGGGTGTGCCTCTTTTAATAGATCTTCATTCCATAGACTTGAGGCTATTTTTTTATCGTCCTCTGATATGGGATTACCATCACGATGGATCTCAAATATTATATCTGGCAGAGCTTCCAGTATTTTGATCTTTTTGAGCTCGCTTGTTCTTATCTTTTTTTCCATTGAGGCTTTATAAATTGCCATTTCAACAGATCTTCGCAAAGAATCGCTATTGAAGGGCTTTACAATATAATCCATGGGCATTGATTCTTTTGCTCTTTCAAAGGTTGCCTGATCCTCCCCAGCTGTTATATAAATTATGGGAATATTTTTAGCCTTTTTGATTTTTTTTGCTGTTTCAATCCCATCTATTGAACCGGGCAAAGCAATATCCATGAGAATGAGATCTGTGGGCTTTTCTTTAATTATATTTAAAGCCTCTTCTCCTTTTTCAGCAATTGCAACCAATCTATAGCCTAATTTTTGTATGAGCTTTTCAAGTATTATTGCAGAGGCCTTGTCATCTTCAACAACAAGTATATTTACCATATTTCTGCTCCATTTTTGGAGAATTTTTAAGTAACAAAAATTTTCTTTTTTAAATATAATAAATAATAGCGTATTAATAAATATAGTCCTAAAATTTTAATATGATAAATTTTTAAAAAAAGTCAAAAAAATTGATACAAAAATAATTTTTTATTGTAAGAGAGTTGTCCTATACATAAAATGAGGACTTATAGAGTAAATTGAAATGGGAAATAATATGGAAGAGATTATAATAAATGAGAAGACAACAGAACTCCTGGTGAAAATAACCCCTTTTATGGATTATACAAGGATGAGTCGTATTGTCAATAAGCTCACAGATTATGCGGAGCCTTTAATGGAAGGAAAGCTTTCTGGAATAATCAACTTTAACTATAGCCTCAATAGCTCTCAAACAAATATGGTAATTGACCTTCTTATAGAGATACAGGCGCTTTCCAGAATCTATTCCATAGCTCAAAAGGGTAAAAGGGACCTTGAGCCTGAGTATATTTCCAATATTTTTTCTGATGTTACCAATCCAGCAAATATATCCTCCTATCTCAGTATAAGGACGTTGCTTGAAAACAGGCTCAATCATCAGGTGCAGCAATACAATATTAACATGAACAAAAGCAATACTACTCTTGCTATACCTATAAATGAACTAAGAGGACACGTTAAGACCTACAGAGATTTAATGGACAGCAATGTTACAATATCTCACAAGGCTCAGCATGGCTTTGTGGCTGCATCGTTGCATGATGCTTATCTCATAATATTAAACAGAAGGGATTGGTGGGATGATAGAACATACATGAAATATTTCTTCAATGAAGATGAGCCCTCTAAGAGAAACATCACCCTTATATCCCGTGTTGAACGCTTAACCCTCAGAGAGATTGATGAAAATGTGAAGAGGATTTTAGCATACTTTCAGGAGGTGGCAGCTCAAAGACTTAAGGTTAAGTCCTCTGAGGAATTTCAAGTTAGGGAAAAAGAAGCCGAAACTACTTATGAAAAGAGTAGCAAGATTTTTACAGATAAGCTCATGCTTACCCCCTTTGGCAGACAATATGGAGAAAAAATAGACTCTATACTTAAAGATATTTTTGATACACCTTCTCCTTCTCTATCTGAAGAGGAAGTGAGAGCTATTGCTGAAAAGCTATACCATGTTTATAAGACATTGCCTTCATCCCTTAATTTGCCAGAGAATATTGCAATGTGTGAGAATCTTGCTTATTTTCTATTATCTTCAGATATGGGGCTTAAGAAGTTTGCAGAAACATTTATTTATAATGATAGAAGAATTTCTTTTTCTAAATTTTTTACTGAAAAACGTGACGAACTTGATGATTTTGCCACAAAAATTTTTGTGGCATTTTTTGAATATAAATTTAGTTCTCTTTTTCGTATAATCAAAAGTCTTGACATGAAACAGTATGCCTGTGCTTTTATTATTAAGAGGATATATATTCTTAAAGGGGAGGATCTCTCTACCTTTGGTTTTTTTCTGATTAAGGCTATTGCAAAGTTTGGCAAAATAAAGGCCTTTTAGTTATCTCTTTATATTTTTAAAAAATATGAGGAGAGTAAAACATGTAGTTTATATTTTATTTTGGAGGTGCAGCAATGGCTGCAGGTTCAGGTGATTCTTTTGAAGGCGGCATAAAGCTTCAGTCAAAGAAAAATCTGAAGGAGCCCAATATGTATAGGGTTATTCTTCACAATGATAACTATACCACAATGGATTTTGTTGTGGAGGTTTTAATGAAAGTATTTCACATGCCAGCACCAAGGGCAACTCAGGTGATGCTGGATGTTCATAAAACAGGCAGAGGCGTTTGTGGAATATATACATACGATGTTGCTATAACTAAGGTTGATGAAGTCCATAGTATGGCAAAGGCAAGGGAGTTCCCCTTACGGTGCTCCTGTGAAAAGGTTTAAGTTTAATTTTGGGAGATAGAGTAGGAAGTAGCTATGGAAATAAATCCGCTTTTAAATGATGTCTTGATGGCTGCATTTAATGAGGCTAAAAATAAAAAACACGAATATATAACTCCTGAGCATATTCTTTATGCTTCTTTGAAATTTGAAGAGGGGAGAAAGATTATTGCCGGGAGTGGTGGGAATCCAGATAAACTAAAGAAGATCATTGAGGAATTTTTTATTACAAGAATGGAACAGGTTGATGTAGATGAGCCAAGGCAATCTGTGGCTTTCCAGAACGTAATGGAGAGAGCCATCTGGCATAGTGCATCCTCGCAGAAGAATGTTATAGAGCTGGGTGATGTCCTTGTTTCAATTTTTGATGAGGAAGAATCCTTTGCCTCCTATTTTATGGCACGGGAGGGAGTGACTAAATACGAACTGTTGCAATATATATCGCATGGTAGCTCGGCCTTTTCCAATGATCTCAATGATAATTTTTTTGATGAATTTGGCTCAGAGACTGATGGTGAGCGAGGTGCAAAGATCCTTGCAGCTTTTACAACTGAGCTTACAGAGAAAGCTCGCAATGGAGAGATAGATCCACTCATCGGAAGAGAGGATATTCTTGAAAGAACTATCCAGGTTTTGTGTCGCAGAAATAAAAATAATCCTGTTCATGTTGGGGATCCTGGGGTTGGAAAGACTGCAATAACAGAGGGTCTGGCTCAGAGAATAGTAGATGGTAATGTCCCTGATACATTGAAGGATGTTAAGATTTATTCCCTTGATATGGGTGCCTTGCTTGCAGGAACAAAGTACAGAGGCGATTTTGAAGAGAGAATGAAGAGGGTTATTGCTGAGCTAAAAAAGATGCAAAACGTTATACTCTTTATAGATGAAATACACAATGTTGTTGGAGCAGGTGCAGTCTCTGGTAGCTCTATGGATGCTTCTAATATGCTCAAGCCTATACTTACTGATGGGGCTATAAAATGTATTGGTTCAACCACTTATGAAGAATACAAAAAGTATTTTGAAAAGGATAGAGCTTTGTCCAGAAGATTTCAAAAGATTGAAATCTCTGAGCCATCTATTGAGGACACTGTGAAGATCCTTGAGGGGATCAGGGAGAGATATGAAGATTACCATGGGGTGATTTATACTCAGGAGGCTTTGCAGGCTGCTGCTGAGCTTTCTGCAAAATTTATAAATGACAGACACCTTCCAGATAAGGCCATTGATGTAATTGATGAGGCAGGGGCCTATGCTAAGGTCTATAGACAGTCAGAGGGTCTTCCTATAGAGATTAAAACTTCAGATATTGAGAAAGTTGTTGCCAGGATTGCAAAGTTGCCAGAGAGAAGTGTTTCCTCGTCAGAGAAGAACAGACTCAAGGAACTTGGCTTTAATCTCAAAAATGAAATCTTTGGGCAGGACAGTGCAATTGATCTGGTTGTAGATGCAATCAAGAGAAGCAGAGCAGGTTTTGGAAATCCAGACAAACCTATTGCTTCAATTTTATTTGTTGGTCCCACAGGGGTTGGTAAAACAGAGCTTGCCCGTCAGCTTGCTTTTAATCTTGGAGTTGAGCTTCACAGATTTGATATGAGTGAGTATCAGGAGAGACACACAGTTGCTCGTCTGATAGGAGCTCCTCCAGGATATGTTGGATACGATGAGGGAGGGCTTTTGACTGAGGCAATAAGAAAAACTCCCTATTGTGTTTTGTTGCTTGATGAGATTGAGAAGGCCCATGAGGATATTTTTAACACATTACTTCAGGTGATGGATTATGCCACACTGACAGATAATACAGGCAAAAAGGCGGATTTTCGTAATGTCATAATAATAATGACATCAAATGCTGGTGCTCGTGAAATAGGCAAAAAACAGATGGGCTTTGAAGAGAGAATAATAAAGGAAGATGCAATAGATAAGGCTGTGGAGAGGATATTTTCTCCTGAGTTTCGCAATAGATTGGATGCGGTTGTTGTATTTAACGATCTTGATGAAAAGGTTGTTTTTGATATTGTTGATAAGGAAATTAAAAAGTTTGGACAACAGCTTGCAACAAAGAATGTGACTCTTGAGGTAACAGATAACTGTAAACGATGGTTTGTGAAAAAGGGATACTCAAGGGAGTTTGGGGCAAGGCAGATAGCAAGACTTGTTCAGGATAAGCTTAAGAGCTTTTTTGTTGATGAGGTGCTCTTTGGGAGGCTTGTAAAGGGCGGGCATGCCTTTGTAGATGTTAATAATGAAGATATTGTTATTGATATTATTGATATAAAAGAATAGCCTATGCCAGTGTTTTATCTCACAGAGGAGATTTTATTTCCCCCTGTTCATTATGCAGAGCCCAGTGGAATTTTAGCTGTAGGAGGGGATTTATCTCCAGAGAGACTACTTGAGGCATATCGAAGAGGCATTTTCCCATGGTTTTCAAAGCATGATCCAATTTTGTGGTGGTCACCTGATCCTCGCTTTGTTGTTTATCCGCAAAATGTCTATATATCAAGGAGTATGAGGCAGATTCTTTCCAGGGGGGTCTTTGAGATAACCTTTGATATGGCATTCCCGGATGTTATTGAGGGGTGTAGCTCCCTGCGTAGAGATGAAGGCACATGGATAACAGATGATATGATTGAGGCCTATATAAGGCTCCATGAACTTGGATTTGCTCATTCTGTTGAGGCATGGAAGGATGGAATACTTGTTGGAGGCTTATATGGTGTTTCCCTTGGTGCAGCTTTTTTTGGTGAATCTATGTTTACAAGGGAATCAAATGCCTCAAAGGCTGCTTTTATAACGCTTTCACTTAATTTGAAAAATCTTGGATTTTACATAATAGATTGTCAGGTCTATACAGATCACCTTGAAAGCCTTGGTGCCTTTGAAATGCCAAGAATTGAATTTATAAAAATTCTCAGAGAGGCTCTCAAAAAAAATACCCTTAGGGGCAACTGGACAGATTTAGGACTTTTTAAGAAATCCTTTTCAAAAGAAGAGTTAAAAGGTAAGTGAATTAAAAATTTCTTTGAGGTATTTGTTTAATCCACTATACCTCTTTGTTGAGGCTATACCTGAGATTATTATCACATATCCATTTTTTTCTATAAGGTATGAGCCCATTATTTTGCCATTTGTTGCTTTTGATGCAGATATAAGAAAATCCTTTTCTTTTTCTTTTTTCCATTCCTTGGAGAGAGGCTCAAAGCCCATTGAATTTGTCCATTGTTTCGAAATTTCTTCTACGCTTTCTTGTGTTTTTTGTGCATGAATAATAATTTTTGCATCTCTGTCTGGACTTACAATTTCAAGGGATAAATTTTCCTTGAGTGTGTTATTAGCCCTTTGCCATCCTGTGGGCAGTTGTAGATAAAATTCTAAATTTTCTCCCGCTGTAAATTTTTCTGCCTGTGAGCTATTTATCTCTGAGGAGGGATTCCATGTTTTTTTTGCTATTATTTTTTTTAAGGACTCTGCTATATTTTGATCTATCTGTCGATAGTTGCTGGAGTTCATTTTCCATGAAGAAACAACAATCCCTGGTTCTGATTTTAATTCTTCTTTTATTTTATTTATCTCTGCATCACTCCATTTGAATTTAATTTCAATTTTCATTCTACTGTAGTATTGCATGAGTGCAATGCCACTACTTAATGAGGAGGTTGCTTCTGTTTTTAATATTGTGCGTATTTTTTTTTCTGCATCAATTCTTGCTGGATCAAAATCACTGACAAGGGATATTATGCTGCCAGAGTTAATTGTCTGGAGGTATGAGTCTATATTGTTTCCAGAGTTTATATCATTATAAATTTGATTGTATGTGGAAAGATATTTTTTGAAGCTCTCCTGAGTGTATGTCATGGAAGAGAAAATGGCTGTTAGTTTTTCCGCTGATTGGAATAGCCTATCAATTTCTTCCTGGGCAAGATTTGCCTCAAGATTTTTTTCTCTGGATTTATCTTTTAACTCTTTCTTAGAAAGGTTTGTTTCAAAGTTTTCATAGCACCTGCGAGATGAGGTTATTATAGCTGAGGACTTTGTTCTGAAGTTTGAATTTGATTCATTGTAATTTCCTATAGTCTCTTTCCTCATAAGGCTTCGAGTCTCATTGGATAGTGGTTCAATCACCAACAGGGCTGCCATCTCAACTCTAAGTTTATTGTATATTCCTTTAAAAATATCAATAGGTTTTTTTGCATATAATGATATATTGCTTGAATCTTCAATAAGTCGGGACATGAATGTTATTGTTTTGAGATTATAATCAAGTTTACTCTCGTGCATAGATATTATGTCCCTCTCATCCTTTTGACATGCATTATAAATTGTTTCAGAGAATTGAGCTGACATATCTGCATATCTATTTAGCTTTTCTTTTAAATCCAGAAACTGTTTTTCTGATATGTTAAATATCTCCTCATTATAGATCATAGCCTTGTTTTGCTTTTTAAGTGAGTTAATTCTTTCCTTTTCCTTAGCATAATGTTTTTCATAAGGCGATATATATCTTATGGCTATTCCTTTAAAATTATTGGAGGCTTTTTTTATGTATTGCTTATCCTCCAGTCCGGAGATTGAAACTATGAGACCTTTACGATATTTATCAATGTCTGACAGAGCTTTTGAAAAATTGGAAAAATCAGGGACAATATACTCTAAGCTATTGTGGCTTATTGAGGTGTTACTTCTACTTGACTCTGATGCCATTATGATCTCTGAGGCCGCAGTTTTAAAGATCGCAGAGTCTATTTGCCCTATACCTCTGTCTTTCTCTGCGTCAGAGAGCTTGATGTTTTCACTATTTGCAAATTCAATCGCAGCTTTTAGTTTTGCTTTTTCATGGTTTCTTTCCTGAAGATAGTTTTGCCACTGGGGTATATCAATTAGATTTTTTTCATAAAAATCTTCAAAGGACAACAGAGGCTTTTCACATATCTTTTGAGCAATTGTAGATATTAAAATAGCAATATCCTCATCTGTTGTTTTATAGTCGCTTCTGCTGAGCTCATATTGAACTTCGCTCAATATTTTATCGATTGTCGCTTTTTTTATTTCATCATACTTTAAACTATAGGTATGAATTATGTATTTTCTGGAAAGGTCTTCTGATACTTTGGAATCTTTTTTTATAATGGGTAGATTCTGACTCTGGAGGTATTGATTAATATCATTTTTTACTTTTTCTTTTGTCTCAGGGTCCTGGGATGATTTTAGCATTTCCAGAGAAAAATAAATGGAGAATACTGGAGGAGCAATTTCTCTGACCTGATTTTCGATCTCTGCAATATTATATTTTTTTGTGTCACTACTAAGCGAATTGTCTTTAAGATTGTATCTATTAAGGAGAGCAATAAATTCCTTTGAAGATTTTATTTCATCAGCTATTATTTTTTCTGCTTCACAAGATTGCTGTATATGGGAGAGCTCTTCAGTTATTTTTTGAAGTCTTTCAACTCGTAAATTCCATCTTTCCACAGGGGCATCGCTGCTGTAGGCAATAATTGGCAGTAATATAAAAAACAAAGAAAAAAGTCTCTTCATGATCTTCTCCATTTCTATAAATGTCCACTTTATAATATCGGTATTTTTTAATTTCTATGGAGATAAAATTTTTAGTATTTCATTAGAAGACTTCTCGAGGAAATCCTCCAGATTTATAAGTTAAAGGATTTCTTTAAAGACAGACTTCAGGAATTCCTTTGAATTAGTGATAATGTTTCCTTTTTGTTAAAATTTAACATGGTAGAAATATTAGTGATTTTTCAATAATACTTTATATTTCAAAGGAGTAAAATTAATTGAGATAAAAGCCAATGCAAAGAGTGGCTGTTGACAGATTTTAATGAAAGTATCAATCTGAGTTCATTAATTTTTTTTGGAGGAATTAGATGGATAAAATTATAGCAGCTGATGTTGCATGGATGTTATGCGCAAGTGCGCTTGTTTTAATGATGACACCTGCTCTTGCATTTTTTTATGGGGGACTTGTAAGGAGAAAAAACGTTCTTTCTATAATGATGCAATGCTATGTAATCATGTGCGCTGTTGGGCTTATGTGGATTCTTGTAGGCTATTCAATGGCCTTTGGTCCAGATAGATATGGAGTTATTGGATCTATGGACTGGATTTTTCTCAGAGGAGTATCTATTGTTCCTGATTCGTTTTATGGAACTTCTATTCCTCATTTACTTTTCATGGCTTTCCAGATGATGTTTGCCATAATAACTCCAGCCTTGATGGTTGGTGCTTTTGCTGAGAGAATTCGCTTTTCAAGTTTTTTGTTTTTTATAATTTTATGGTCGCTTTTTATTTACAATCCAGTTGCACATTGGGTATGGGCAAATGGTGGATGGCTTTCAAAAGATGGAGCTCTTGATTTTGCGGGTGGGACAGTAATTCATGTCAATGCGGGCATTGCAGCTTTAGTTGTTTCAATTCTTTTGGGCAAAAGGGATGGTCTTGTTTTTCCTAAGTCTCCGCATAATCTGCCATTTGCTGTTTTTGGTGCTGGCTTTTTGTTTTTTGGCTGGTTTGGTTTTAATGCGGGGTCAGCCCTTGGTGCAAATGGGGCAGCTGTCGTTGCTTTTGTAACTACTGCTATAGCTAGTGCCTCTGCAGGTTTGGTGTGGATGTTTCTTGATTGGTTTTTTAATGAAGTTCCTACAATGCTTGGAGTTGCCACAGGTATAGTTGCGGGTCTGGTTGCAATTACTCCAGCTGCTGGATTTGTCTCTCCTGTAGCAGCAATTATAATAGGAGCAATTGGCAGTCTGATAGGATTCTTTTTTGTGACAAAGGTTAAACCATTTTTTGGATATGATGATTCTCTGGATGTTTTTGGTGTCCATGGTATGTGTGGTATATGGGGAGCTATTGCTACAGGAATATTTGCTTCAAAGGCCTATGGATCTGGAAGCGGTCTTATTGATGGCAATCCTATTCAAGTATGGATCCAATGCAAGGCAGTTATTATAACAATACTTTATTCAGGCATAGGCACTGCGTTGCTTTATTTTATTGCTGATTTTATATTTGGGATGAGGGTTAGCTTAAGAGAAGAACATGTTGGTCTTGATCTAACTCAGCATCATGAATCAGGCTATACTTTAATGGAGTAAAGGAGATATTTATGAAATATATAGTAGCTATTATTAGGCCTCATAAACTTGAAGATGTTAAAAAGGAACTTCTTAAAGAAGAAGTCCATCTTATGACTATTACAGAGGTGCTTGGATGCGGCCGTCAGCAAGGGATAACAGAGGTTTATAGAGGAGTTAAAGAGGTTGATAATCTTTTGCGTAAAGTTAAACTGGAAATTGCTGTGAATGATTCCTTTGTTGAAAGAACAGTTGATGCAATAATGCGTTCCTCGCGGGAGGGTGAAATAGGTGATGGTAAAATTTTTATTCTGGATCTTGAGGAATGTATAAGGATAAGGACCGGAGAAAGGGGTGGTGAAGCTATTGGCTAATCCTCTTTTTAGCTTGACTTAAATACTTTTGCATGGTTAACTTTCTTTAAAGAAGATTTCTTAAAGAAGGTTACCATCGAAAGTTTTTATGAATGATGACGATAGAGTGAAACGCCTTGAACGTGAGGCCAGAAAGCTAATCCTATCAAAGGAGATCTCAGCAGATATACGTGCTAAGATTAACTCTATTATGAAGGATAGCCTTAAATCTCAGGAGGATAAATCCAGAGAGATTATACGCCTGCTTAGAAATGAACCAGACAAAGAGATTATTCCTCTTGATGACTCACTTTATAATAAAAAAGAAAAGATTGTTCAAAAGAGAAATATTAGACCATCTATTCAAAAAGTTGAAAATTCCTTTCATGATATTCCAGATACTCGTTCTCCCAGAATTGGTGCCCCAACAGAAACCTCTCTTTATATAGATGATATTTTTACAAAATATCGAAGGTTTAAACTTTTTAAAAAACGAAGACTTATAAGAAAGAATAACTGGCTTGGTCTTGGCTTTAATAAAAGGCTTATTCCTGCAAAGAGGTTTTTTGAGGTTCTTGCCATTGTGAGGAAATATCAAAATACAGTTCTGGAAAGACTTTCTTCAATTATAGAAACAATACTACAGGATGAATTAATTGAATCACCAGAGGTATATAATTATCTTAAGGTCTTAAGGCGCTGGATTTCTTTTTTCCCTTTCTCTGCCATTCCTCAATCAAGAATTAGATGGATGGACCAATGGGACTTTGAGAGGGAACTTAGATCCTTTGTCATAAATCACTATTCTTTTTTAAAGATTGATTTAAAGGCAAGGGAAAGAATTCTATCTACAGTGGAGGATATTTTAAGAAAGCAGCTTTACGAAGATACAGAAAATTTTAAGAGTGCCTATGCGGTTGATAAAGAAATCTATCAGTATATGGGAAGCCTTAGATCCTTTATTACAATAGGTGGTGAAAGTGATAGTCTCCTTGCGCAGGAGTTGCGTCAGAGCTTTGATATATATTCTCTGACAGAATTTTTGAATATGGCTATGGAGGCTCTGGTTTTTAAAAGGCCCTTTGCTATTACTGAACTGCGAGATTATTACAATATATATCCAGTGACTGTAAGCACTGAGGTATGGGATTGCAGCCCTGAAAAACTCAAGGCCTGTGGCAAGGATCCTCTTTCACTCAAGCAAAAGAGGATCGATAAGCTTTCCAGAGAGCTCTTATGGTTTGATATTGTTTATGGACTTGTGAAATACGATGAGTCAGGTGTAAATATACTTGATAGAGCTGCTGAGATCCAGTGGAAGGCCATTGACAGGGTTAATAGAGATCCAGAGGAGACTTTAAAAAATAATTTCCTGGTTTACCTTGAGTCTCTGGTTCATTACTTTAATAATATAATTCTGCCTTTAATTAATGGTAGCACTCTTGTCTTTGAGAGAGAAGGGGAAATTGTCGAGAGCTCAATTTTTGAGCCCTCAGCGTTTCAGGAAGAGATAGAGAATTTTTCTTCCCTTATGGATGATTTTTTTTCTTTTAGAAGCTCTAATCCCACTTTGAAAATTTTATATGATGAGGTTAAAAAGATTGTTCAGAAACGAATATCTTCCCTTGATCATGTGGAAAAGCTCATATATAAGACAGGCAGTGTTTTTTATGCCTTTGGTAAAAAGTTGTCGGAAGTATATTATTCTCATGTTACATTGGAACAGGAGTATAAGTTTAGAACTATTCCCATTGCTGAAGAGGATCTAAATAGTGAGGGTTTGTTGGTCCCCTTTGCCTCTTATACATTACGGGATGTGGTCGCATCAAGTGCTTCTGTAAAAAGATTTAAGGGGCAGAGGATATTAAGTGATTCAATGAAGGGTGGGATTTTTGTTTATCTTATGGCTTATTGCTTCCAGATGGCAAATATTGTAGAATATCCTCTTATAAAAAATGATATTGCAAAAAGAGAAATCTTAAAAAAAGAACTTAAAGGATTGAAAGGAGATTTAAATGATACTTAAAGATAAAAAGGTTACTCTACAAGGGAGAGATGGACTTATTGATATAGAAAGGAATAGCTATGGAATTCCTGAGATAAAAGCACAAACTCACAGAGATGCAAGCCTTGCTCTTGGCTGGGTTCATGTCAATGACAGGCAGATGCAGATGATGCTCACAAGAGTTATCCTTGAGGGACGTGCTGCAGAGAAATTGTCTGGAGATAAAGCCCTTGTTGAGGCAGATAAATATATCCGCTCCCTTGATCTCTTCCCTGATATAGAGGAGCAAATTAAGCACCTTGAACCTGAGGTGGCAGAGTGCGCAGCAGCCTATGCCGATGGCGTGAATTTGTATCTTGGCACAGCCGGAACTGTACTGGAATTTAAGCTCCTTGGGTATAGACCAGAGCCATGGAGGCTCCAGGATACAATGATGCTTGCAAAATCTTTTTCTTACTTTGGACTTACAGATGTCCAGGGTAATATGGAAAAACTCATCCTTCAGATGATTCAAAATGGAATTGATGAAAGGAGGATAAAGGAACTTTTCCCTTATATAACAGAGGATATCGATGTGGAATTGCTCAAAAAAGTAAAACTTGCGCCTCCACTTGTTCCTGAGGCTGTTAAATGGCTTTCTTATATACCACGCTTTACAGGGAGTAATAACTGGGTAATTTCCGGTGAATATAGTAAAAGTGGAAAACCCATCCTCTGTGGTGACCCTCATCTTGAGGTCAATCGCCTGCCTTCTATATGGCATGAGGTTATAATCAGGCTTCCTTCTAATACTTTTAAGGGATTTGCTCTTCCTGGAACCCCAAGTATAGTGGTAGGTAGAAATGATTATATAGCCTTTTCTCCAACATACACTTTTATGGATATGATCGATTTTAGAATTGAGGAATGTAAAGGCGGAATGTACCGCAGGGGTAACAGATGGATTCCCTTTGAGCTTCGTGAGGAAACTGTAAAGATAAAGGGCAAGAACTCCGAGAGGATTGTTTTTTATCATAATGAACATGGAATACTTGAGGGCAATCCCTATGAGGATGGGTATTATCTTGTTCGATCATGGTCTGCTCAAAGGGGATGCGGCGCATGGGAACTCAATGTGATTCACAATGTTATGAAGTCCAAAAGTGTTCGTGAGGCAATGAAGTATTATCGCAATCTCGATGCAGCATCTTTTAATTTTCTCATTGCCGATAGGTCAGGCAATATTGGTTATCAGATGACAGGACGGCTCTTTGCTCGTCCCAAAGGAGTAAGTGGTCTTATACCTTTGCCAGGATGGGAGCGAAAATATGATAGCAGGGGATTTGTTCCAAAGACATCTTTGCCATACCTCTATAATCCAAAGGAAGGGATCATAGTAACTGCTAATCAGGATCTGAATTATTTAGGTAAAGCCACTCCAATAAATCTTGCAATGGCTCCTTATAGGGCAGAGAGAATTTTGCAGCTTTTAAAAAGGAAGAAAAAGATTGATGTGGACTACATGAAAGAGATTCATTATGATCTCTATTCAATTCAGGCAGAAAAGTTGATGAGGATAATTATTCCATTGCTACCCAATGACAATAAGAATGCTCAAATTTTAAAAGATTGGGATTTTGTTTATAGGGCTGATTCTATTGCGCCAACAGTTTTTGAAAATATATATAGAGCAATATTGCTTAAGGTCTTTGGGGATTATGGCCTTGGCAGAGAGGTGGTAAATTACCTTCTTGATGAAACATCTATGTTTAACGATTACTTTGGCAATTTTGATAATATAATATTTAATAAAAAATCCTCATGGTTTAAAAATGGCACACGGGAGGATGTGTTAAAAATGGCTGTTGATGAGGGCCTTAAGGCTAAGGCAGTTCCCTATGGCAGAACCAGGAAGATATATTTTAAGAATCTACTTTTTGGAGATAAAGTCCCATCTTTCTTTGGTCTTGATTTTGGACCAGTGGAGCTTCCCGGAAATAGAGCAACTGTGACCCAGGGGCAGATTTTCCGCTCAGGAGGAAGATTGACAACCTTTAGCCCTTCCTGCAGAATTATTGCTGATATGAGTGATACTCTTCTTTTGACCAATACCACAGGGGGTAATTGCGATCGACCCTTTACCCGATGGTATAAAAACAACATGGAGGGATGGCTGAATGGTGAGTATAAATTACTGATATAGCTTATTTGCTTTTCAAGTGAGGATTTATTCTTGACAGGGAGTTTTATCTTTAGTATTATTAAAACTCTATGGTTGAAGGATTAAATAATTAATATTTACTTTTAGAGGAGGATCTATGCGTCTTTGGAGTTTTCTGCTTGTAGTTATTTTATCTTTTTTTGTTGCTTTTGGATGTGGTGATAAAAAGAAAGTAATGTCTCTTGAGGACTATGCAAAAATAGAAAGTGAACTGGAACTTCCTGAACCAGATATTGATCCTGCAAGGGTTAGTGCAGTTGCTGAAAAGTATGGTTATACCTTTGAACAATATAAAGAATTTTATGAAAAGGTCCAAAAAGATCCTGATCTGCAGGAGAAATTGGGAGAGCTCACTTTGAAAAAACAAAAAAGTCAGTAGAATATATTATAACTTTTTATGTTCAAACTTCCAGGAACTGTCCTCTACTGTGACTATGCCAAAGTAGCCAGAGGACAGATTTCCAGGATTAAATAAAGTGATGCCGTTTTTAATATATTCCTGACTATGTGTATGACCAAATAGAACAATATCTACGCTTAGCCTTATAGCTTCCTTTTTCAATAAATGCAATCCAGATTTTACGTGGTGATTGTGGCCATGAGTTATAAGTACTCTCTTTCCCAATATGTTTTCAATGACCATTGAAGCCTCATCGGAAAAAATATGAGACTGAAGATCTATGTTCCCAGCAACATAAAAAAGGGAAGCTCCATCAGGGACAGAGGATCTCTTTAGATCAATAAGTCCATCTCCACAGTGGATAATAAGATCCATAGGTTTATTGATTTCAAAACATCTCTGGAGCAGATCACTGTGACCGTGAGTGTCGGATACTACTAATATCTTCATTGTTTTTTTATCAGCATCACAGTGCAATCATCAGTTCTTATAAATCTATCTGAGGATATTTCAGATGCGATTGATTGCAGTATTTCATCTTGAGCTTTATTTTGTAATATGGTCTCCAAAAAGAAAGAGACATTGATTTTATTATAGTTGTCATCAAAAAGATCGTTGAGTCCATCTGTATATATAAATAGCGACTCACCCTTAGAAACAGTCGTAGTGCGTGTCTCGTATTTTGTGTTTTTTATTGGCCCAAGAAAGGGATCGCTTCCGGGGATTGGTTCATAATTATCACTTTTTATGAGGTAGGGAGTTGGATGTCCAGCATTTGAATATCTCAGATGGCCGCTATTACAGTCTATTATTCCACAAAACATTGTTACAAAAGATTCTGTTGGCAAGACCTCTGACAACTCATTATTCATTATTGTAAGGATCTCTCCTGGATCCTCAGAAATTTTAAGGGCATTGCGAAAAACCATCTTAACTATTGCGGTAAACATGGAAGCAGATATGCTGTGACCTGATACATCTGCAACGAAAAACATCAGGGAGTTGTTTCTAAAGTGTATATAATCAAAAAGATCACCTCCTATATCAGAAAGAGGGAGGGTCCAGCAATGTATATTTATCCCTTCAGCAGTGTAATCTGGCTCAGGGAAAATATATTTTTGAAGTTTTTTGGCCATGAAGAGTTCTATTTTCATAAATTCATTGAACTCAATGAGTTCACCCAGCTTAAGGCCATTTTCAATTCTCTTGAGTATTACTTCTGGTTGCTCTGGCTTTGCTATAAAGTCATAGACTCCAGCCTTATAGCACTCAATTCGTAGCTCTGCATCGTAATTTCCAGAAAGCATGAGCACTGGTTTATTTGAAAGATTTTTTTCTTTGATATAATGCAAAACCTCAAGTCCATTCATGTTTGGCATATACATATCAAGTATAATTAGATCAACATAAATGGACTCTAATTTTTCTATTCCCTCTCTGCCATCTGAGGCAGTAAAAACTATGTAGCCAGCACGGGTTAAGATCTTTTGAATTAGATCTCTTACCTGCTGCTCATCGTCTATTATAAGAATTCGTTTCTTCATATCATTTGTATGTGGTAGTTTTCACTCAAGCAGACTTTTTAGGTTGCTCAAATATAAAGGCTGCGAAAGCAATCGAGGAAACCATAAATAAGAATATTGCAGTCTTTATGCCAAGAGTAGATCCAGAGCGTCTACGATTCAAAATTAGTTCCAGATATGGTCGCTCCTCAGCTTTTATTTCTCCATCATTTGCAATGACAAAGTCAAAATACCTAAGGGAATTTTTTACAGCAAGCCCCTCTGAATCCCAGTATTTGTATCCAGCAAATAACTGAGGTTCCCGTAGCAGTATATATCCCTGCTTCATTGTTTCTGGCAAGGAGATGAGTTTCTCTGCCTTTGGCTCCACGACCAAACGGGAATAGAGAGAGATAGATATACAAAAAATACCAAGTACAAGAGTTGTTATTGCAATAGATATATATATATTTCTATCATTTATTTTTTCCATGTTATTTCACCTTTTTCTTTAAGAATTTTATTATATCTTCTTTTTCAAAGCCCTTTATCTCAAGAGAGACGTTGCTATCATCAAGGAATTTAGTCCCTTCTTCGCTTTCTGGGTTAAGTAAATTTAGATCAATATTTAAAAATTTAGATATTTCATTTGCTTCTGATTCTGATAAGGTAACAGTATTTTTTATGATTCCAGTTTCAAAGGGAAGAATTACCGGTAATTCAAAGGGTATTGATATTATTTGCCTTTTGTTATTGTCAATAATCTTGACTTTTCCATTGAAATTAGAGAATACAACGGAATCGTTTTCGTTTTTTATGCCTGCTGTAAAAAGCAGAATATAGCTTCCAGTAGCTTTGTCGAGTTGAATTTTAATAGAAGGGGATAAAATGGATTCTGGTGTTTTTGAGCATGCTGTAAAGAGCAAAAGTCCAGAGAATATGAGATATTTATACAGATTTACTTTCATTTAAGGTCTCCATTGATTTCTCTTATATTAAAGTATAGTGATATAAAGAGTGCTGGACGTCAAGAAAATAATAATCTCGCAAAAAAACAGATTGAACTATTTTATAGCAAATTTTATAACTAAACTATAGATAATATTTATTGAAAAGAGGTGAAGATGGCTTCTGCAAATCTTATTGTCATTTTTATAGCTATTGTTATCCTTGCATTGTTTTTAATTATAAGGTTTAATGTGAACTCCCTTTTTGTCCTTACTGGGGCATTATTCCTCTTTGGTCTTCTTAGCGGAACCGCTTTGCAGGATATTACAACAGCCTTTAGAAGTGGATTTGGTTCAACAGCAGGGTATATAGGGATTGTAATCGCAGAGGGTGTTATGCTTGCTGTTATAATGGAGAGAACAGGAGCCATGAAATCAGCAGCTACTTATGCAGCTGCTTTTATCTCAAAGGATAAGAGGCCCTTTGCTATTTGTGCCTTTGCTCTTTTTCTTGCCTTTTTTATTCCTCCAGAGGCAGCCTTTATTCTCAGTGCCCCTTTTGTTAGCCACTTTTCTACACGAAAGATCCCTTCAACTTTAATCTTTGTGATTCTTTCAGTATCTATATATTTAGGTTATGCACTGTTACCCTTTAATCAATCTGTATTGAATTCTGCCTCTGTGTTGAATGCACAGGTGTGGAAGGTCTTTATAATTGCTTTGATTTCCATAACTTTTGCGCTTTTTTGTGGATATCTGTGGATTAAGTTTGTTCTTCTTAAAGAAGACTTGCCAGATTTTGAGAATCTTTTTACAGAAGAGGAGTACTTCACTACAAATTCAGTTTATCCCCTTGAAGCCCTTTTGCCTCCAGTAATAACTCTTCTTCTGATGATGCTTAGAGGAATTGCCCTTTTTAGCATTAAGCCCTTTGGAACAGGGGATTTTTTCACTTTTGCTCTTTTTGTAGGGGACCCTATTTTTGCTTTTTTTATAGGGATTGTTTGCTCATTGTTGCTTGTTAAGCGAATTCATTTTCGTGAGGCTCTAAGCAAATGGCTCTTTGAGGCTATGGTGAGATCCTCATCAATAATTCTCTTTGCCTGCGCCGGGGGAGCCTTTGGAACAATGGTTAAGAACTCTTCTCTCATGAATTATATTGTAACTTTAATTTCAGGAACTCAATTGTCAATATTTGTTCCCTTTGTAATTGCAGCAGTTGTAAAGCTTTTAACAGGTTCTTTTGCTATTGCAGTTGTTACTGCTTCATCTGTTGTAGCTCCATCGCTTGCTATTTTGAATATAGATCCTGTTCTTTCAGTTGCAGCTGTGGGATCTGGAGCTTTTATGGTTTCCTTTATAAATGATCCTTTTTTCTGGATTGTATCTGGCTTTAGCGGAATGGACGAGAAATATACTTTGAAGATATACTCCTTGCTTGCCTTGATTATGGGTCTTGCTTCTTTTGCTATAGTTGCCATTGGCTCAATTTTTATAGGTTAAAGCTTTTTGTTGGTTTATAAATGGGGGTTGAAAAAATAAGGAGAGATATGGATGGCACAGAATATAATCTATTATCAAAATGGCGAAAACATAATAAAAGCAGGTCAGATTGAACAGAGAATGTATATAATCCTTGAAGGAAGGGTGAGTGTTATACTTCAAAGTGGAGAGGAACAGTTTGTAGTTGCAACAATGGGTAAAGGTGATTTTTTTGGAGAGATATCTCTTTTTACAGATCACCCAAGAAGTGCCACAGTGAGAGCCCTCGGCGATGTGAAGCTTGCATATATAGATAATGCTGCTCAGCTTAAGGCCTTTTTACTTAAGAATCCACAGTTTGCAGCTAAGATGGTTCAGATTCTTGCACAGAGACTTGCAAAGACTGATGAGATTTTGATAGGCAAGATAAGTGAACTTAAAAGACTCAGAGAGACTCAGGCTATTTAATAAGGTAAGATTATGAAAGGGAAACTTTTTGTTATTGATGGCCATGCCCTTTGCTACAGGGCATATTTTGCTTTTATAAAAAATCCTCTTGTAAACTCCAGTGGCCAGAATACCTCTGCAATATATGGATTCTCCAGAATGCTTTTAAAACTCATTCGTGAACAATCGCCAGATTATCTGGCTGTTGCTTTTGATCCTCCAGTGAAATCATTTAGATTTAATCTTTATAGTGACTATAAGGCCAATAGGCAAAAGATGCCAGAGGATATGCGCAGCCAAATTGACGAGATTAAAAATATGGTGAGAACTTTTTCTATACCTTTGCTTGAACTGCCAGAGTATGAGGCTGATGATATACTTGGAACAGTCGCTGAAAAATTTTCCCATGAGGCGGAGGTGTATCTTGTTACAGGTGATAAGGATGCTTATCAGTTAATAAAGGATAATGTTAAAATTTATGCAGCCACAAAGGGAATATCTGAGTATGAGATTTTTGACAGAGAGGCTGTTATAAAAAAAACAGGATTGCCTCCAGAAAAGATTATAGACTACATGGCTTTGATGGGAGATGCCTCTGATAATATTCCTGGCGTTAAGGGTATTGGAGAAAAGACAGCCCTTAAACTCATAGTGGAATATGGATCACTTGAAGGGATATATAAAAACATTGATTCCATTAAAGGCAAGGTGAAGGAGCTTCTCATTGCTCAAAAGGATATGGCCTTTTTATCAAAGGAATTGGTAACAATAAAAAGAGATGTTCCCTTGAACTTTAGTCTTGATGAATTTAAATTTACAGGAATAGATCACAAAGTCGCAGGTGACTATTTTCGCTATCTTGAGATGTCTTCTATTGTATCGGAATTTTTTCAAAATGAAAATTTAGATGAGAAAAAAGGTAAGGATAAGCGAAATTATAAAATTATCAAAACAAGAGAGGATCTTTCTGAGCTCATTGAAGCCATTAGAAATGCTGGTTATGTCTCTGTTGATACAGAAACAGATTCCCTTAAGCCCATAGAGGCAAATCTCGTTGGCATATCTTTTTCTGTTAAGGAGAATTCTGGATTTTTTTTACCTCTGGCAAGTCGCGGACTTTTTTCTGAAAGTTTTATTCCTCCGCAGGAGTCTCTTCCTGAGATAAAAAAGATTCTGGAGGATCAATCAATAAAAAAGGTTGGTCAGAATATAAAATACGATTTGCTTGTTTTTGATAATGCAGGGATCTCTCTTGAGGGAATTTATTTTGATACCATGATAGCCTCTTATTTAATAAACCCTTCGGAGCGCAGGCATAATCTTGATGACCTCGCAGAGGAGTATCTAAATTATAAAACAATAACCTATAAGGAACTTGTTGGCACAGGTAAAAATGCTATCCCAATAACTGAAGTGCCTCTGGAACGTCTGGCTTCATATGCGATAGAAGATGCAGATATTGCCTATAGGCTTTATCTAATCCTTGAGGAGCTTCTGGAAAAAAATTCACTGAGGGAGCTATTTGATAAAATAGAGATGCCTCTGATGCCAGTCCTTGCAGAAATGGAGAAGGTAGGAGTAAAAATTGATATTGAGCATTTTGATGCAATGAAAAAAGATACAGCCGCCAAACTATCAGAGGTGGAAGAGCGGATATATGAACTTGCCGGCCAGAAGTTTAATATCAATTCTACAAGAGAATTATCATCAATACTTTTTGATAAGTTAAAACTTAAATCTGTTAAAAAGACAAAGACTGGATTTTCCACTGATATTCAGGTTCTTGAAACTCTTAAAAATGAGCACGAGATTGTTCAGCACCTTATATCCTATAGAACACTCAGCAAGCTCCAGAGTACATATATTGAATCTCTTCCGTCCCTTATTTCAAAGAAAACAGGTCGTATACATACCTCTTATAATCAGACAGTAACTGCAACAGGGAGGTTGTCCTCATCAGATCCGAATTTGCAGAATATTCCAGTTAGAGATGATTTTGGGAGACAACTGCGTAAGGGTTTTATAGCGGAAAAGGGATTTTTACTTATGTCTGCTGATTATTCTCAAATAGAGCTTCGTCTTGCTGCTCATTATTCCAATGACAGCAACATGCTTGCTGCTTTTCGTGATGGGGTGGATATTCATAATCTAACAGCCTCTTCAGTCTTTGGTGTCCCCTTTAATGAAATTACCCCGGATATGAGACGACAGGCAAAGATAATAAATTTTGCAACCATATATGGTGTTTCTCCCTATGGGCTTTCTCAGCAGGCAGATATATCAGTTCAGGAGGCAGCTTTTTTTATCAAAAAGTATTTTGAGACCTATCCAGGTTTTAAGGATTATATTGATAGAACAATTGAGTTTGCACGTAAAAATGGATATGTCGAAACTTTAATGGGCAGGAGAAGGCCTGTGCCAGAAATAAACTCCTCCAACCAATTCCGCAGGGAAGGGGCAGAGCGCGTTGCAATCAATACGCCTTTGCAGGGAACATCTGCTGATATGATAAAAATAGCGATGATAAACATTCACAATGAGATAAAGAGATTAAACCTGAAATCCCGTATGATAATGCAGGTTCATGATGAATTAGTCTTTGAGGTAAAGGAAGATGAGATGGAATACATGCAGTCTATGGTTAAGGATAAGATGGAAAATGCCATTAAGCTTAATGTCCCTGTGATTGTTGATATAGGAGTAGGGAAAAATTGGGAAGAAGCTCATTAATTTAAAATGCACAATAAATATCCACCAAGAACTGAGAGGAAGTCATGACAAAATCTATTTCAGAATATGAGGAAACTTTTAGAGTTGAACTCTTTGATATCAATCAAAAGGGAGAGGCAACAATACTAACAATTGCAGATTTTTTACAACAAACTGGGATGAATCATGCTTTTAGGCTTTTTGAAAGTGCAGCTCTGTCAATGGATAAAGAAACTGCCTTTGTTTTGACAAGGCTGAAGATCTCCATGGAAAGATATCCTAAATGGAGGGAAAATATTTTTATCCATACATGGCTTTCGCCAATTGAAGGAAAATATATTATCAGAAACTTTGAAATTTTTGATGGCAATAAAAATCTCATAGGTGCTGCAATAAACTCAGCGACTCCTTTTAATCTAAAAGAACGAAGAGCCGTCTCCCTTGAGGAAAGGGGATACCATATTGCAGTTTCATCTAAAAGACCACCGATTGAGCATAATTTTGAAAAAATTTTCACAGAAGAAAACTATCAGTGGGAAAAGACAATTGATGTTGGGTTTTATGACTGTGATCTCTATGGTCATGTAAATAATGTTAAATACATTGGCTGGGCTCTTGATGTCTTACCGGATAGGTTCAATCGCTCTGTGTTTTTAAAAGAGGTTGATATCAATTTTAAATCTGAGGTAAACTATCATCACAGGGTCCATGTTAAGGCAGGTCAATACTCTGGGGGGAACAACCAATTTTTTCACGAGATTACAAGGGATGATACAGGGAAGACTGTTATAGTGATGAAGTCCCAGTGGTCAGGTTGAATTATTTTTTCCACGCATAGAGAACTATGCTCTTTGGGAAAAAGTTATCAAAAAAGGATTCAACTTTTCTCATAAAATTAGACATCAAACCGAGATGTAAAAACTTATGATAGGCCTTTGTTATGGGATGATCATTATCATGCAAACCCACAACACCTCTAATTATCCACCAGATTGTATGGAATGAATGCTTAAAGCCTATGGCATAGATCTCAAGGCCATTTGCTCTCATTATATTTGCAAGATCTGAAGGATGATATTTTCGCACATGCCCACCAGGGGATGTGAAGTATTCGTAGGTTATTGCATCGTAGATTATCTCGCTTATATAAGTTGGAACAGTTATTGCAATACGTCCATTTTTTTTCAGCACCCTTGCAAGCTCAGCGCATGCCTTGAAATCATCGTTTACATGCTCCATAACCTCAGAGCATATTATTCGATCAAAGGTTTCATCTTTAAACGGAAGATTAAGAGCATCCCCTATATGAGTAAGAAAGCGGGACTTTTTATGAGCTCTTCCCTGTTTTATCATGCTTGCCAGAGTGTATCTTGTTTTAAGCAGTGAGTCAAGATCGAGATCCATGCAAAAAACCTTTGCACCACGTTGCATAAAGGCAATGGAATGTCTGCCAAGCCCACATCCTGCATCAAGGACAACATCACCCTCTCTTACTGAAAGCTTATCAAAATCCACTGTAAGCATCAATAACCTCCCTGTAAACCTTTTCCATCTCTCTGGCTGCATTTTCCCATGTAAAGACCTCAGTAATTCTTTTACGAGCAGCTTTCCCCATTTTTTTTCTTTCTTCAGGATTAAGAAGTAGATAATCTATTGCCTCAGCAAGAGAGTATGGGTCTCTTGATTTTACAACATATCCTGTTTCCATATGATTGCCCACTACCTCAGGCAAAGCTCCACCATCAGAGGCAATGAGAGGTAATTCGCAGGCCATAGCTTCAGCAGCAGGAAATCCAAAGCCTTCGTAAAGAGAAGGAGATACTGCAAGTTCATGGCTTGCATAAAGCTCAATGAGCTTTTCCCCGGGGATCTTCCCTGTGAAGTGAATGCGATCATTAAGTCCAAATTTATCAATCCATTTTGTTACATACATTCTATTGGGGGCGCCTCCGTCTACAACTGTTAGGTGAAATTTGGTTTTTGTAAGAGTCATAGCCTTGAGAAGATAGACGACACCTTTTTTACGATCCTCGACATTCCCAACAAAGATCACGCTGTTAGGTTTTTTCTTTATATGAGGCAGGGGCTTAAAAAAATCCGTATCAAGACCATTGTAAACAACGCTCATTTTTTCGTGCTTTACTCCAAAAGCCCTGTTGATCTCATTGGCTGCATCATGAGATACAGTGATTATGTGATCCATTCTACGAGCAACAAATCCCTGCATTATAAGGGGATAGTATAGCACTCTTTTAATCTTTAATCTAAAATCAGATGGATATTCAAACCATGTGGATCTGTCAATGGACAGAGGATGATGTATGGTAGATATAAAAGGAATTCCAAATTGCTTTATGAGTAAAAAACCATAGCCGAGACTTTGGTTGTCATGTATAATGTCAAATTTATGAATTTTTAAAAGCTCTTTGAGCTTGAGGTATGCTCTGAATGAGAAAGTTTCAATTTCAGGAAAAATCCCAAATTTTGATGCAATAAATTCATAAAAATTTAAAGGCGAAAATGTAGCAAAGGGCTTATGAGGTTTTATATAGTTCTGCTTTATATTGAAATAGTTATGATTGCTTACATAGTGGATATGAATGCCTTCCATAGGAGGGAAGTAGGGAGGTCCCTGTATTACATGAACCTCGTGTCCAAGCTTTGCAAGCTCACGGGCTATATACATTGTGTAGATTCCCTGACCCCCACAATAGGGGTTTCCTCTATATGTAAGGAGACATATTTTCATCTTTTTCTCCTGAATTCTCTTATTACATCTTCATAGACTTTAAGTGTGTTTTTTGCAGCCACAGGCCATGAAAAGTTTTCCACTGCTCTCCTGCGGCCATTCTCTCCCATCTTTTTTCTTAGTTCACTGTCAGATAGTAGCTTGAGTATAGCATCTTTCAAGGCTATAGGATCCTTTGGAGGAACAAGGATACCGCAGTCCTCTGTTACTACCTCTTTGAGAGAACCAGCAGTGGTAACAACAACAGGGGTTTTGCAGGCCATAGCCTCAACAGCAGGAAGGCCAAAGCCTTCAAAAAGAGAAGACATTACAAGAATTGTTTTTCTGCTATAGAGGCTAACAAGGGCTTCATAGCTAAGCTTGCCTGTAAATTTAACTCTGTGACTTAGATTAAATTTTTTTATCATGTCAGCAGCAGTCATCTTTTTAGGTGGACCATCGTCAACTATTGTGAGTGTCACATTTTCTGGCAGCATGGTCATTGCCTCAAATAGGTATATGAGTCCCTTTTTGCTGTCTTCTGTGTTGCCCACAAAGAGAAGGGCGTTTTCTTCCCTTGGTTCTCCAGTATTCTGGAAGAGATCAACATCCATGCCATTATAAACTACAGATACTTTTTCTGGTTTAACTCCAAAGGCTTTGTTGAGTTCAGTTATACCCTCTCGAAATGAGGTAATCACCCTGTCCAATCTCTTGATGACAAAGCTCTGCATAACAAGTGGATAAAAAAGGATAGTTGTAGTTTTGTCCCATAAGCCAAAATTACCCATGAGATCCGCCTCTCTGTCTTTTGTGAGAGGATGATGCACTGTTGTCACAATTGGAATCCCATAACCCTTCATGGGGACCGTTGCCCATCCCAGGGACTGAATATCATGGATGATGTCGTATCTTTTCTCTTTGAGAATTTTTTTTAAAGCAAAAAACGCTCTGAAAGAATAGGTCTCCATCTCCGGGAACATGTGTAATCTGGTGAGAATATAGTCAGCAAAGTTCCATGGGGAAAAGATCCTCACAAGCTTTTCGTATGGGATATCCTTTGTTTTTATTGACCAGATATTGAGATTTTCAATTTTATATACAGTTGCCCATTCTTCAAGAGGATCTGGATATGGGGGCCCAACCATAACGTCAACCTCTACACCGAGCTTTGCAAGCTCACGGGAGAGGTTATAGATATAAATCCCCTGGCCTCCGCAGTAGGGGTTGCCTCTGTATCCGGAAATTAAAACTCTCATAAGGTCAGTTCTTGTTAATTTTTATTAACTGGCAAAGTTGCACGTGTTGTTATAATTGCCATTCCAACCCAGAAAACTGCACCCAGTATAACTGCGGATATTACAAGAGCTGGGATTGCAAGAGCCCAGAAATTCCTTACATAAATTCCATAGACAAGAAGCACAGCCAGACCAGCTGTTATAAGGCATAGAAAAAAAGCCTTTATTTTTGAGTTGTCTTTTTTTTCAACGATCTCAGGCATAGGAGGTACCACCTTAATAGAAAGAATCACCCAGCCAATCCAGAAGCCTGTGGCCAGAACCCATAGAGAAATTAGGCCCAGGGGCACTGCTGCTGAGTAGTATGTAAGAGGATGTAAATTCATAAGATTAACATCTGAAAAAAAACCAAAATTTCCCTCTGGCAAAATAAAAAAGGAAAATATAGATAATGCAAATAAAAATGCAGACACAAGGACTGCGATTATTCCCCAAATTTTTGCTCTTGGCATATTAGAGCCTCACCTGTGTTGTAAGTTATGTTTGACAGATTAGATTTATGTTGATAGATGTCAACTTTAATATTGGTCTTTCTAAAATGACAATTTGTAAAAAAGGCATTTTGAAAGAATTAAATTCTTGAAATAATTCTTGCCAATATATATATTTTATTATAAAAGTGTCTCATGAGTAAAAAATTTTTAAGTGATACAATTAAATGGTTATGAGAATGAAAGTCAGTTCAGAAAAGAAAGAGAAGTATACACTTATTAGCGTAAAAGGGACTCTTTCTATAGAGAATATATCACCTTTTGAAGCTCTGTTGAATAAAACTGTGGAGGAAAAGTCCCATATATTGATAGACCTTTCCGAGCTTACCTTTATAGACAGCTCTTCTCTTGGAATAATTGTTGTATATTTTACAAAGTCCGAGAGAAATGAGAGAAATTTTGCCTTGCTTAATGTTAACCCAGACATTATGCAGATGTTTAGAATTACAGGTCTTGATAAGAGGATAAAGATTTTCCGTGATGACAGAGAAGCTGAAGCAGCTCTTGGGCTTGGAAGTTGATTTGATTTTTTTGGATTATTGCGATGCTTCTTCTTGCTTTTCTTGGGAATCCAGGTAAGAAATACGATAAAACCAGACATAATATAGGTTTTATAGTTGGAAAATACATTGCAAATGAGCTTAAGGTTTCTCAATTAAAGAATCAGTTCTCTGGTGAGTGTTCCTTAACTTCTTTCACTGGCAGGGAATGTCTGCTTTTATTCCCGCAAACCTTTATGAATCTAAGTGGCCAATCTATTGCTAAGGCAATGGATTACTACAATATATCCCCTTCGGAATTAATTGTTGTTCATGACGATCTTGAACTATCCTTTGCAGATGTGAGGACAAAATTTGGCGGTGGCCATAAGGGTCACAATGGGCTTAGATCTATAATTCAGGAGACAGGTTCCCCTGATTTTCATAGAGTCAGGTTTGGTATAGGACGGCCATCAAATCCTCAAATTTCTGTTGCAGATTATGTCTTATCTAATTTTACAAAAGAGGAAATGGATAAGATCGAAGAGGTTCTACCTGCTATTTATAAGACAGTTGAATCTCTGATAAGTAAAATTTGACATATTTCTTAATAGCTTATAAATTGAGATATTGCAAATCTGGGTAATTATTTGTATATCTTATTTGCTTAAATTTTTAAAGTGAGGTGAAGTTATGAAAATACTTGTGCCATTGGCAGAGGGCTTTGAGGAAATTGAAGCTATTACAATTATTGATACTCTTCGAAGGGCTGGTATTTATGTTTACATAGCTTCTTTACTCTCTGGTTCAGTTAAAGGTTCCCATGGAGTTGAGCTTGTTCCTGATGGCGTTTTATCAGATCAAATGGACTATGACGCTATAGTTTTGCCAGGAGGGATGCCTGGTAGCACAAATTTAAAAAAAGATGGAAGGGTTATAAAGCTGCTTAAGGATATAAGTGCAAAAGGAGGTTTAACCGCTGCAATTTGTGCTGCACCAATTGTCCTTGCAGAAGCGGGCCTTCTTGATGGAAAGAAATATACCTGCTATCCTGGCTATGAGGAGGAAATAAAAGGAGGACAACACCTTTTAGAGCCTGTTGTTGCAGATGGAAATGTTATAACAGGGCAAGGGGCGGCCTGTGCTTTACCTTTTGCTCTAAGAATTGTTGAATACTATAAAGGCAAAGATGTTGCCCTGAAACTTAAAGAGCAGATGATGGCTTTCTGGTAGTTTTTTAGAGTTTGTTGTTACTTGTTATGGCCAGAAAATAAATATTTTTTCTCTTAGGGGGTTGACAAAATTATGCCGATAATATATAAAAAGAAATCCTCTTTTTTAGATTTTTTATAGTTTTTTAGAATTCTATTGACTGGAGATCCCAGAAAAATTGGAGTGCGGAATAAGATAGTAATATGAAAATAAATCCCTTTAAAGATACAAATCTTCAGGATCTGCACAATAGTATTAGCCAATTTGTCTCAGATCATTTTGGAGATCTTGACAATAGAATTAAAGCCTTTCTAAGGAGGGTGCACGAAAGAGGACAGGAAAGAATCACTGTCATGTTTATCCCTCACTCAGAAAAAAAGATAATTAATTTTCACATATCAATATATGTTATAGCCAGTGCTGTTTCTTTTGTTGTTATAACGCTTATTATAACATCTGTGCTTATAGTAAATCATTCCTCTACTGTAAAGGAAGTTTCTATCCTCCAGAAAGATGGTGCTGATTCTAAAGTTCAAATTGAAATATACAAAAGAGAAATTAACAAGCTTTATGATATTTTTCAGAAATTTAAACCAGAGATAACATATCTCTATTCTCTTACTCCAGATAGCACTGTGGATTCTCTCTGGGCAAAGGGAGGCGTTGCTAATACAAATCCAGATCCTCATTCTGTTGCCACCGCCAATGGGGAAGGAACTCCATCGGAAGAACTTCTTAATATTCAGGAAATAAGAGGTGAATTAGAGGTTACAAAGGATGTTGTTAAAAAAATAAAATCCTTTTTAAATTACCGCAAAAAGATAATAGAAAATACCCCTTCTATATGGCCAGTGGATGGTTATATTGTGTCCCGTTTTGGCTATAGAAATTCTCCTTACACCTTTGAGACAGAGTTCAACTATGGTATTGATATTGAATCCTTTCCAGGAGCAGAGATAAGAGCTACAGCCCCAGGAAATGTAAGTGAGATAAAATGGGATCCTGCCCTTGGACTTACAGTTTCAATAAAGCATAAGTATGGCTTCACCACTTCTTACAGCCATTGTCAGAGGGTTTCTGTAGAACCAGGACAAAAGGTTCTCAAAGGTGAGGTAATAGGCTATGTTGGCAGGACTGGAAAAACCACAGAATATGTATGCTTCTATCAGGTGAAGATTGGAACAGAATTTGTTGATCCAATGCCCTATCTAAATCGCATTTCAAAATAAATTTTAAAATTCATCTTCACTTCGGCTTGATGTAAGAAGCTCATCTGGAACTTCTTCAATCCTATCACCCAGTTTAACCGCCAGTCTGTTGGAAACAAGACCTGGAGTGCATTTGTATTTTTTTCTACCAGCTATGCGCAGGATCATATCGTCTCCTACTTTTGTATCAGGAAGCTTTATTACATCACCTGGTCTAAGGTTCAGCACTTCCTGAACAGTTACATTAACACTTCCAATCTCTGCAGTAAGTGGTAGAGTAACATTCTCCAGACGGCTTTGTATTATTTCCATGTTTTCATCAGTTATGCCCTTGCGTATACTGGAATACATGTATTGAGCAGATAGCTTTGATATTATGGGCTCAATTGATATATAGGGTATACAGAGGTTTGTCATACCCTCAACCTCGCCAACCTTTGTCTCAAGGGTTATTAAAACAACCATGTCATTGGGAGGGACTATCTGAGCAAATTGAGGGTTTGTTTCAATGTTGCCAAGCCTTGGTCGTAAATCAATAACGTTTGACCATGCCTCACGGAGATTACCAAGTATGCGGACAATGATGCCTTCCATAACAGAAAGCTCAATATCTGTAAGTTCCCTGCTTATTTTTGTAGCCTCACCAAGTCCGCCAAAGAGCTTGTCAATAATTGTAAAAGTGATGGATGGGTCAATTTCAAGGACAGCAGAGCCCTTGAGAGGGTCCATGTTTATTACAGCAAGGGTCGTTGGGTTTGGTATGGAGCGGATAAATTCTTCATAAGTAAGCTGATCAACAGAGGCAACGTGAACTCCCACAAGAGCACGGAGCTGTGCAGAAAGTGCAGTTGTAGTGAGACGGGCAAAGGTCTCATGCATCATCTGCAGAGTTCTTATATGGTCCTTGGAAAATTTATCAGGACGACGGAAGTCATATATTTTGACTTTTTTCTGTTCCTTTACAGCTGTATAATCCGAGGTGTCTACCTCTCCTGCCGAGATTGCAGTTAACAGCGCATCTATTTCATCCTGAGAAAGTATCTCTGTCATCTTCTTATATCCCTTATAACTAAAGCTTCCAGACCACTTATATACCAGAGAAAATCGCTCTGGCTGGATTTTTCAAGTCTGTATATATATTTAAAGCGAGATTCCTTTATAAGGCCACTTCTTCTGGCCTCAACTGTAACAAAAGCAACAAGACCACTATTGTCAATCTCTTCACTGGTAATTTGAAATTCTTTGAGATAGTCGCTTTTGCGATTAATTAAATATCGGATAAAATCATTTTCAATTATTTTTTTATCCTCGTCATCAGCTAAATCGTATTTTCGTGAAAAATCTGGATAGGAGTGAATAAATTTGTCCACATTTAGGTATTTAATAGCCTTGTCTCTATTCCCTTCTCTTTCAGCATTTAAAAAGAGTAAAACAATCTCAGAGGGTGATATATTTATTGCTTTTGGATCCTTTGCAACAAAAGGCATGTATGTGGGATCTTTTGTGACCGAAAAGGAAATTTCGTTTGAACTTGATACAACAAGGCCGCTTAGATCTGGGTCATTGAGATAGGGGAAAAAGTGCATTTTGACTCTGTATTTTTTTCCTGTTTCAATATTGTATATTCTTGCCAGATTTTGCCTGTGAATGAAAATTTCGCCCGGTGCAAGCTTAATCTCTCTGGGCTGCATCCATGGTAAAATCTCTGATCCTTTGTGTTCAGATACAACATAAGGGGATATGAGTTTTTCACTTTTGCCTGTGGTATCATATAAAACTGGTTTAAATGTTGTATAGTCGCTTATATCTCCTCTATCTCTATCAAAAATATCCTTTCTGCCAGAGGAGTCGTAAATTTTAAAGGAGACATGCTGGTCAGATATGTTCTTGATTATAATTTGAATTATAACCTCTTCGCTTGAGAAAAACTTATTTTTATCACTCTTGATCAGGACAGATAAAGGGACATAAGACTGCTGGCCGTAGCTTTGGTAAGATGGATATGCTATGATTGCTATAAAGTATAATAATATCAGAAATTTTTTCATTATATAGTTTCCGCAAACTCTCATCAGATATTAGACTCTAAACTGTAAATATATTATCGGCAAGAATCCTTTGCAGCTTCAAAAAGTTTTTATTTTGCTATTTTCAAAAAAAAGCCTCTTCCTTTGCAAGAAGAGGCTTTTTAATATCTAAAATTTTTTATCTATCTATTTTTCCATTGCATCATATACGTATTCTGCAAGGTCAAAGGTTGTAAGATTTGGTATGTCAAGCTCTGTAGCACCATCAGAAAGCATGGTGAGACAGAAAGGACATACTGTACAAATCTTTGTAGCACCACTTGCCTGAGCATCCCTTGTTCTAAACTGGTTAATACGTGTTCCAAGATGCTCTTCTATAAACATTCTTGCTCCACCTGCACCACAGCAGAAGCTTGTTCTATGATTTCTGCTCATTTCAACAAAGTTTGTGCCAGGTATAGCTTTAATGACATTTCGTGGCTCATCATATATCTCGTTGTATCTTCCCAGGAAGCATGAGTCATGATATGTAATAGTCTCGTTGAGAGAATTTTTAAGTTTAATCTTCCCACTCTTAACGATCTCATTGATGATTTCTGTGTGGTGGTAAACTTCAAAATTATATTCAAGAGGATTTCCGTCAGAGCCAAGACCAACTTTTGCAAAAGCAGCATACTCTTTTTTGAGCATATTGTATCCATGTGGGCATGTGCAGACGATCTTCTTGACGCCATAGTTTTTAAATGTTTCAAGATTTTGAGTTGCAAGAGAATGGAAGAGGTATTCATTTCCACCTCTCATAGCAGCATCACCACAGCATGCTTCTTCAGCTCCAAGTATTCCTACTTTATATCCAGCTTTCTTCATAATGTTGAGGAAAGCAATAGCAACTTTTTGATTTCTCTTGTCAAAAGAAGCTGCACATCCAACAAAGTATAAGTAGTCAACTTCTGGATCTTCAGCCAGTGTTTTAACTCCAAGATCTGCAGGCAACCAGTCTCCCCGTCCACCAAATCCAAAGCCGTATGGGTTAAAGTTTGTCTCCATATTTGAGAAGGTGGTTTGTAATTCTGGAGCCATATCACCTTCCATGAGAACTTTGTATCTTCTCATGTCGATCATCTTTGGAACGTGCTCAATGTTAACAGGACAATTTTCCATACATGCTGCACAGTTTGTACATGACCAGAATTCATCTGGCTGAACAGATCCTGAACCCTCTGTGCCATCGCCTATGAGAGGAGTTGTTTCAACAGTAGATTTGTCTTCTGCAACACGGAGTTTTGGGATTCTCTCATACATGTTGTCCTTGACATCGTTTATCATCTTCTTTGGAGAGAGAGGTTTTTCTGTTAAGTATGCAGGACAGTTATCCTGACAGCGTCCGCATCTGGTACATGCATCGCCATCCATGAGCTGTTTCCATGTGTATTCCTCTACCTTGCTAACGCCAAAGCTTTCTGAAGATTCAAACTCAGCAGGATTTATTACAGGAACAACATATTTTGTTTTAGGATCTTCATTCTTGAGGTTTCCATAATATATATTGAGGAAGGAAATGAGAATGTGACCCAATTTATCAGAAGCAATAAGACCTATAAAGCTAAAGGCTGCAAGCATGTGAATCCACCAGTTTACATAGTGGGTTGTCACAAGAGCTTTATCTCCTAAGAGTGAAAAAGGCATTGCAAGGGCATAGCCAAAAGGAGATGCAACTTTTTCAAAAACAGGGAATCCTGTGATAGCAATTCTCATTGCTTCGTTGAAGAAACCTGTTAGAATGATTATTGTTATCAGTACAAGAGCAAAAGTATCGATCTTCTTTGTGTCTAATCTTGATGGCTTCACAATATATCTTCTGTAAAATGCCATTAAAAGACCTATGAGAACAACAACTCCAAAGATATCACCAAAGAGAGACCAGATGATATAGAAATCACCATGGATAAAGTGATAGTGGAAGAAGAGTCCTGTGAAGTCTTCCTGAACAACAATGATCATTGTAACAATGAACAGCACAACAAAACCGAAAAAGATAGCTCCATGCATAATGCCCGGGAACTTTTCTCTTAGAACCTTTGCCTGAAGGAAGGCATATTTAATTAGAACCAAAATTCTCTTTTCAGGGAAATCAGTTCTCAGTTCAGGCTTACCCTGTCTCCAGATCTGCACCTTTTTAACTATGGTATAAATGAGATAGAAAACAGCGGCAAACATAAAAATGTAAACACCCCAGCGCATAAAGCCGTGAGGCCCGCCAACGTTAAAGTAAAATTCGCGGGTAACGTCAGTGGCTGGTATACCAAAAGAACTGGCAATACTCATCTGGTTATCCTCCTAAATTAAACACTTCTATAAAAAATTATAGTGGTTGCTAAAAACAAAGACTAAACCCGGCAAAATCCTTTTTAAATTTTCTGTGCAATATATATATTTATGTCAATTTTCATCTATTATAATTACAATAAATTGTCAACACAAATTCTTTTTGCATTTCCTATCTATCATGAAAAGTTCCTTGATGTGGCAGTTGCAACAAAAGAGTGCAGGTTATTAAAAAAAGAATTGTTTTATAAGGTAGATTTCTTTACGTTAATTTTATTGGCTTTTGTTGTATTTTTTGGGAATATATTTTAGATTTATAAAGGAGGATTTTTTTATGAAATTCACAAAGATGCATGGTGCTGGCAATGATTATATATATATAGAAGATCTTAAGGGTGAGTTAAAGAATCCATCAAAGCTTGCAGTAAAGATGAGTCACAGGAATTTCGGGGTTGGTAGCGATGGGCTCATATTAATTCTGAAGTCAGATAAGGCTGATTTCAAAATGAGGATGTTTAATTCCGATGGCAGCGAGTCTGCAATGTGCGGAAATGGTATAAGGTGCTTTGCCAAGTATGTTTATGATCATGGCCTCATAAAAAAGGATAAAATCTCTGTTGAAACAAAGGCTGGAATTAAAGAGCTAAAGCTCCATATAAAAAATGGCCTTGTAAATTCAGTAACAGTGGATATGGGGGAGCCAATTCTTCAGAGGGATCGCATCCCAATGATTGGGGAAGCTGGTTTTGTTTTAAATGAAGAGCTTCTGTTGCCAGATGGTGTTACTTTTACAATAACCTCTCTTTCTGTGGGCAATCCCCATGTTGTGGTTTTTGTTGAGGATGTTGAAAAATTCCCTGTAGAAAAATATGGGCCATTAATAGAAAATCATAATCTCTTTCCTCAAAGAACAAATGTGGAGTTTGTGCAGGTGTTAAATAGAAAAGAAGTGCTTCAGAGAACATGGGAAAGAGGCGCAGGTGAGACTCTTGCCTGCGGCACAGGGGCATCAGCAGTTACTGTTGCATCTGTGCTTACAGATCAGTGTGATAGAAAGATTACAGTTCACCTTAGAGGTGGGGATCTAAAGCTTGAGTGGGATCAAAAGAGCAATCACATTTTTATGACAGGACCAGCAGTTGAGGTTTTTACAGGGCAGTGGAAACTTTGAGCAATGAATTGTTTATGTTAAAGACTATCTTTATTTCATAAAAAAAAGAATTTTTCTTGATTTTTCAATGTTTGTGAGAAAAGTATTTTTTATCACTCCATTAACAAATAATCTATGGAGAAAAAATAATAACAGGAGATTAAAAAATGAAAAAGGGGATAATCCTTTTTATTGTTTCACTTATTTCCGTATCTTTTTTCATGGTAAGCTGTTCAAAGGATAAAACAGCTGTGAAAAAAATAGTTGTAGCAACAGATGCTACCTGGCCTCCAATGGAATATGTCGATGAGAATAAAAAGATAGTCGGCTTTGACATTGATTATTTAACAGCTGCTGCAAAAGAGGCAGGTTTTGAGGTGGAATTCCAGAATACAGCATGGGATGGAATTTTTGCAGGACTTGCTGCAAATAAATATGATGCAGTATGCTCCTCTGTAACAATTACAGATGAGAGAAAGAAAACAATGGATTTTTCTATTCCTTATGTAAGCATTGGGCAGACAATAGTTGTTAAAAAAGAGCTTAACGGCCTTGAGGAGCTTTCTCAGTTTAAAGGAAAGAAAGTTGGTGCACAAATTGGAACAACAGGTGCAATAGAGATTTCAAAATATAAAGAGATTACCTTAAAGACCTATGATGAAATAGGCCTTGCTATTGAGGATCTTGCTAAGGGAAGGATTGATGCAGTTGTTTGCGATAATCCTATAGCTGCAAACTATGCTCTTCTTAATCCAAAATACAAGGAAGTTCTTAAAATAGTTGGCAAGCCCTTTACCACAGAGGAATATGGGGTTGCTGTTGCTAAAGGAAATAAAGAAGTTCTTGACTTAATTAACGCTGGTATTAGTAAGGTTAAAGAAAAAGGTATAGACAAAGAGCTTGAGAAAAAGTGGCTAAGATAGAAGAAAAACAAAGTAAACAAAAAATTGAAATTACAGATGGAGTGCTCATCCCCGCAAGGGATGACTCCTCCATCTTTTCTGCATGGAGAATATCCTTTTATGGTGCAATAGCTGCACTTGTGGTGTTGCCTTTTTTATCACCTGAGCCTTATTCCCATGTTTTAAAGTTCATCATAGGTTTTGATGAAAATTGGCGCTTTGATATAGGTAACAGTGGTCTTGTAAAGACCTTTGAGGTTACTGTTTTATCTATATTCTTTGCACTATTTATAGGTCTTCTTGTTGGTCTTGGGAGAATTTCAAGAATTTCATTTATAAATAGGCTTTGCACTGTATACGTCGAAGTAATAAGAGGGATTCCTCTCCTTGTTCAGCTTTTTTATATCTATTATGCTCTGGCTAAATTTGTAAAGATAATGGATATAAGTGCAGCTGTTATTGCTATGGCTATATGTTATGGTGCATACATTGGTGAAATTTTTAGAGCAGGAATCCAATCTATACCAAAGGGTCAGATGGAAGCTGCCCTTGCTCTTGGGATGAGCAGATCTCAAGCAATTTATAGAATAATACTCCCTCAGACTATTAAAGTTGTTTTACCTCCAATAGGGAATGAGTTTATAGCCCTGCTAAAGGATTCTTCCCTTGTGTCAATCCTTGCTGTATCTGATCTATTGCGCAGAGGAAGAGAGTATGCCTCAACATCATTTTATTACTTTGAAACATATACCATGGTTGCGATAATTTATCTCATTCTTACGCTATTTTTCTCAAGGCTTGTAGCAATTATGGAAGAAAGGATGAAAATAAATGCCAATCAGAGTTAAAGTTATAAATGTATCAAAAAACTTTGGCAATGTAGTTGCTTTAAGGAATGTTAGCCTTGAGGTGCGCAAGGGGGATGTGTTTTTTATAATAGGATCCTCTGGCAGTGGCAAGAGCACTTTGCTTAGATGTATCAATCGTCTTGAGAATGTTACAAGTGGTGAGATCTGGGTAGAGGATGATTTAGTTACAGGGCCAAAGGCTAATATACGAAAGATACGAGAAGAGACCGGCATGGTTTTTCAATCCTTTAATCTCTTTCCTCACTTAACTGTGCTTGATAACATAACCCTTGCTCCAAGGATAGTTAAAAAGGTAGATAAATATGAAGCTGAGGATGTTGCAAGATCCCTTTTAAAGAGGGTAGGCTTACTTGATAAGGAAAGAGCTTATTCAGAGCAGCTATCTGGTGGTCAACAGCAGAGGGTTGCCATAGCCAGGGCGCTTGCTATGAATCCCAAGGTTATGCTCTTTGATGAGCCAACTTCTGCCCTTGATCCAGAAATGACAAAGGAGGTTCTTGATGTAATGAGGGATCTGGCTGATGAGGGCATGACCATGATAGTGGTTTCCCATGAGATGGGATTTGCAAAGGCAGCTGCAACAAAGGTTGTCTATATGGATAATGCAGAGATAATAGAGATGGGCACCCCTGAGCAGATTTTTGATAATCCTCAGAAGGAGAGAACGCAGAGGTTCTTGAAAAACGTATTGAAATCCTGATGCTTCATATTATTTTTTTGAGCTTATCATGCTTCAATGTAGAATAAATTACCGATAATTTTACCACAACATTTATTTTGAAACATATCACAATTTAAGGCTTCACAAAAAATATAAGTAAAAGCAGCTGTTTTTGGGAAAATAGTTGCTTTTGTATTATAGATAAATAATTATTCTATGGAAATTAAAATTTCAGGATGGGCAAAATGAAAATTGAATTTGTAGGTGGAGCAAGAACTGTTACAGGTTCATCATATATTATAAAAGATCAGGATTTTACTGTTATGGTAGATTGCGGTATGTTTCAGGGTAAGCAGGAGCTTACACAAAGAAACCAGCTGCACCTTATATATGCCCCTCCAAAGATTGATTGTATGTTGCTCACTCATGCCCATATTGATCATAGTGGGCTTATACCAAAACTTGTAAAAGAGGGTTTTTTTGGCAATATATATACAACAAAGGCTACAGCAGATCTCTGCACTGTAATGCTTCCAGATAGTGCACACATACAGGAAATGGATATTAAGTGGATCAATAAGAGAAATAAAAAACTGGGTAGGCCAGAGGTAGATCCCCTTTATACAGTTGAAGATGCAGAAAAATGTCTGGAGAATTTTGTTCCTTTAAATTATGGGGATATGATAGAGATACATCCAAGGATCGAAGTAAGGTTTAGAGATGCAGGACATATACTTGGTTCATCCTTTATTGAGATGTGGATTGCTGAAAAAGGGAAAAAGACCAAGGTTGTATTCTCTGGAGATATAGGAACCAAAAATCAGGCAATAATTAGAGATCCAGAGGCTCTTGAGGATGCTGATATTGTTTTGATAGAATCCACTTATGGTAATAGACTTCACAAAAATCGTGAAGACACCTATAATGAATTTAAAAAGATTATCCTTGAGACATATCAAAGGAAAGGTAACATCATTATACCAGCCTTTGCCATAGAGAGAACTCAGGAGATAATCTATGAGTTAAACAAGCTCTTTAAAAATAAAGAGATACCACCAATCCCTGTTTACATTGATTCACCACTGGCAATATCTGCCACTGAGATTTTTCGCGATAATCCTCAATGCTTTGATGACGAGATGCTTAAGATAATAAATTCAGGGGAAAATCCCCTTGATTTCCCAAGTCTTAAGTTTACAAGGTCAACTGAGGAGTCAAAGCTTCTATCAAAGGAAAAGAGCTCTGCTATAATAATTGCCGCAAGCGGTATGTGTAATGCAGGGCGAATTCAATATCACCTTCAGAATAATCTCTACAGGCCTGAGTGCAGTATAGTCTTTGTGGGTTATCAGGCAGAGGGGACTCTGGGACGGCGAATAATTGAAGGGGCAAAGCAGGTTAAGATATATGGTGAGGATATAGCTGTTAATGCTCAGATTCATACACTGGGAGGATTTTCTGCTCATGCTGACATGAATGGACTTCTGGAGTGGCTCAGCACAAATAAAAATCCTAAAACAAAGGTTTTTGTTGTTCATGGAGAGGAAGAGGCTTCGTTATCATTTGCCTCTCTTGTTTCCAGGGAATTGGGATTTGCCTCTTATGTGCCGCAGTGGGGTGAGATCGTAGATCTTGAGACCATGCAATCTGAATTTGCATCTTACGGAGCTGTTGTGGCAGCTGATAAATTTGCAGCAGTTGATAAGCAGCTTGAGTCTTTAACCAATACATTGAACATACTCATAGCCAGATATAATAAGGCAAAGGAAGAAAATCGACTGACATCTTTGCGCAGGCTTCAGGAAGATATAAATGATGTTAAAGAGATGATCTCTGTGATAATTGATGAGCTGTGAGTTTAGGGCTTTCTGTTGAGGGCATGGCATAGAGCAATAGCAAGTGCATCAAAGGCGTCATCAGGTTGTTTGGATGATGGAATCTTCAGTATGCGCTTTATCATAAACTCAACTTGACTTTTATCGGCTCTACCAAAACCTGTTATGGAGTTTTTTATTTGAGTCGGTGAGTATTCAAAAACGGGCATATTATTTAAGGCTGCAACAACCATTGCAACTCCAATTGTTTTTGACACAGTGATTGCTGTCTTTGAATTTTTTTGAAAAAAAAGTTTTTCTATGGACAGGCAGTTGGGTTGAAATCTCTCTATAATAGAGATAAGGCCTTTGTGTATTGCCAAAAGCCTTATCTCTTCTGGTTCTGATTTTGATGTTTTTATAACTCCAAAATCATAGACCTTAAGACTGTCATCTATTACAGACCACCCCAGAAGATCATATCCAGGGTCTATGCCCAGTATCTTCACTTATTGCTCGCTGATTTTTGCCATTATCTCATCAGGGATATCATAGTTTGAATATACCTCTTGAGTATCATCTTGATCCTCAAGCAATTCAATTATTCTGAGACATTGCTGAGCCTTTTTCTCATCAAGGGTTACAGTCGTTTTTGGGACGTAGGTGAGCTGGTTCATCAAAAGATTAAAATCTTTTTTTACAAGAAAATCAGATACGGAGTTATAGCCTTCAGGGGATGTTGTTATGACAATATTCCCATCTTCTGTTTTGATGTCCTCAACATCAAAATCAAGGAGCATCTCTATAACTTCATCTTCTGTTACTTTGCCACCTTCAATTATAATCATGCCTTTTTTATCAAAGAGATAGCTTACAGAGCCAGTTTCTCCTAAGTTCCCACCATTTTTGCTAAATATTGTCCGAATTTCTGGAGTAGTTCTATTTTTGTTGTCTGTTATACAGTCAATCATTATGGCAACACCACCTGGTCCATATCCTTCGTATCTGACTTCCTCGTATACTACCCCTTCGATATTACCAGTCCCTTTTTTTATTGCCCTTTCAATATTGTCATTGGGCATATTTGCAGCTCTTGCCTTTAGCACTGCAGTTCTTAAGCGTGGATTCGCCTCAATGTCTTCACCACCAAGTCTTGCTGCAACCGTGATTTCACGTATCAATTTAGTAAAAAGAGCCCCTCTTTTTGCATCCAAAGCTCCTTTTTTGCGTTTTATTGTAGACCATTTATTATGTCCTGACATAAAAACCCCTTAATTTATCTTTGCTTTAAAACAATATATTAAAAACCCCTTTTGATTTTCAACTGTAATTTTGTTATCATATCACGGGCAGTTGATGCATTATAGTTATAAAATATACACTGCCTGTAAAGTTCAATAGCCCTTTGAAGGTCTCCTGTTTTATTATAAATTTCAGCCATATTCCATCTTAATTTTCCAGGATTAAGGCTTTTGATTTTATAATTTAAATCATTTATCTCTGTTTCAACTTTACCTTTTTTGTCAAGAAGCATTTCGTACTCCTCATAATTTTGAAAATCCTGCTTATAGAGAATATCCTTTTTTAGATTATTCACCTGAAGTGTTATATTTTTTAGCTCTTCCTGTTTAAGTTTAAGATCTTCACTTAATTTATTTTCTGCAATAAGGCACTGGTTGTAGTGGTCAAGACTTGCTTGTAGATTCATATTACTAAAATATATGTCCCCAAGATATTCATGGCTTTTGGCTTTTCTGTATATATCATCTTCCTTTGTAAATTTTAGTGCAGCTTTAAAAGATGATTCTGCAAGAACAAAATTTCCTGTGTGCTTATAGCAGAGATATCCCAGAGAAAAGTGTATTTCTCCATTGGAGCTATTTTCTTTTAAATATTCGTTGTAGTATTTTTCTGCTTTGAGATAGTTTTTTATGCTCTCATAAAGGGATGCCAGTTTAAGATAAACCTCTGGATCTACCCTGTCAGCTCCTGAAACATATCTCTCCAGGTGAAATGCCGCTTTTTTCTTTTCCTCTGTGGAAAAGAGTGCCAGTCCAAGCTCAAGGGAATATTTATAATTGTTGTTATTAAAAGAGTAAGCCTGTTCAAGGCTATCAATATATCCTCTAAAGTAAAGAGGCTCCTGCATTGATAGGAATACTTGTGAGATCTCGTAAAATATTATATCATCTTTTTCTTGCTCAAATCTGGAAAAACGCAGAGCCTGAATATAATGACTTAGGGCTTCTCTCTTTCTATTGAGCCTGGCAAGGCATCGGGCATAGTATATATGCAATTGTTGAATTGAGTGATTGTCTTCTATAAAAAATCCCTTTTCTTTTCTATTTCTAAATAGTTTGACAAGATCAACCTTTTGACCTATATTTGTTAGAGATACCATCTCATCAGGTATTTTTTTGTCTTCTACCCTTTTTTGATAGAATTCAAGGAGAGCTGTATTTATTATCTTAAGGCATTCGCTATATTTTTCTGATTCATAAAGTGCTATATAATCATTGGAAATGTCCTGACTATAAATAGGAGAATTCAGTATTATAATAGCGGTAACAGTTATTACAAATCTATGTCTTTTTATATTCATATTTTTTTGCTTTACTCTATAAGTTTTAATAATCAATAAAGTCAAAGTTGAAATGTTTCTAAAAAAAAGGTTGTCTTAATTAACTTATTCGGTCTAAATTGTTTTATAAATAATCTATAAATAGAGCAATGATTTATTTTTAATTTTGTAAAAGGGGTCATGGGATGAGTCAAATAAAAAAGTTCAGTTATCAGGATACAAGGAGACGATGGCTGATTCCCATTGCTGTTTTTTTGATGTTTTTTATAGAGCTTCTATTTTTGAATTCTTTAATTTTATCCTTTAAATTTTTTCTTCCTTACTATCCAGTTTCGACAATTGTTTTTATAATTGCAATTATTGCCTTTTTTGCTGGAAATTATGTGGCAAAGTTTTTTTATTCCTTCACTTCAAGAAGCAGAATTATCAATATAGTAGTTTTATTTTTTTATATAGTAGCAATTTCTTTTTATTTTCTTAAGCTCTATTTCTGGGGCGAATCTCTTTCTGATTTGAATATTTATGTAAAAAGTAAATATTTCTCTGTGCTCATTATTGTTGTTCCTTCATTTTTATGTGGCGTGCTGAATAATTATTTTCTAAATATTTCCACAGGGGATTTTCTTGATGATAAGAATCTGCTCTTTAGCTATGTAGTTGCATTTTTTTTGGCAATATCTGCTGTTTTTTACCTCTCTGCCTTTGATTTTGGGCATGGGAAATTTGCCTGTGACAAAAATATAGCAGCATCACTTGTTTCCCTTTTATTATTTGCTGTGATGATTTTCATCAATCAGAAGTTTAATCCAGAACCGCTTTATGCGAAGCAATATATTGATGAGGAAGTGGAAGAGGACAAGCAAAAGATTCTCAGGGAGGATCTCTTCTATACATACCTTAATTTTACGTATATAATTACCTACCTTTATTTGGGTCAGATACTCCTCAACAGGTTTTATGTTTTTTCTTACAAAAATATGGATCTCTATATAGGTGCAACTATAATCTCCATGGTGGTTGGCTTTTTTGCAGCAAGACTAAAAAAACTTCATTTGTTTCATATAATAAGTGAATCTTTATTTCCACTTATATTTTTTGCTTTTATGTTTATTTTGTTTTATGCAGAGTCCAGATTTTCATATAAAATTGCACTTAGCTTAAGCGCTGTGCCATCTTTTGTTTATGGCTTTGCTTTAAAAAAGACTTTTGATAATATTTTGGAACGATATGATCATCAGCAGAGATATAGAGTAGTTAATTTTGCTCTCTTTATTATTCCTGTTCCTGTTATTTTTATTCTTTCCATTGTGTCTTTTACAAATATTGTGTTTTTCTTGGTCCTTTATATAATTGCCTTTTTAAACCTCATCATACCTGCACTTTTTGTTTTTAATTTAAAGATATCTTTTGTAAAGAAATTTTGCTATCTTGGATTTATTCTTACTTTGATTTTTACCACAGTCTTCTTTCACATTTATTTGAAACTTCCTTTTAATCTGAAAAAATTTTATAACTATAGTGAAAACTTTGAAGTTTTGCAGAATACCAATTACAATCTGCCCTATATAGTTGAGAGAGGGGAGGTTAGGTTTTTGGGAGAACCTGCTTTTTATCTCTCAAATAGTCGCATAAAAAATTATAAAAGAGCTGTCGCTGCCCTTTCTCTTTATGAAAAAGAAGGCACGAGATCACTTGTTATAGACAGCAATCAAAGTTTTTTTAAAAATTCTTTATATACTCTGTTGGATGATTTTACCTGCCTTGATCCTGTCCCTGAAAGATTTGTTGACGATAACAGGCTCCCTGTTTCTGGATTAGAGAGTTACTTTGTATATAAATCAGAGATTGTTAACTTTATATTAAATAGTAAAAGGTCCTTTGATTTTATAATTGATATTCCTAATATATTTGATCAGAAGAATCATTCCTTTAGATTCTCCAGGGCATATTATAATTTGCTCAAAAGCAAGATGAATGAAGCAGCTATCTATGGTCTTGTTGTGGATCTTAAATTTATGCCTGCTCAAAGACTTGAGTCAGCTTTAAAGAATTTAAACTCGTCCTTTGCCTTTAGCAACTTTTATCTTTTTTCAGATGTGCTTGTAGTTTTATGCTCAGATTCAGAGGATTCATTGCAGATTACAGCAAATGCTTATAATAGGCTTGCGGATGATATCTCATCAAACCAGCAGTGCAGTCTCATTTTTTATGACAATATTCATCTGCTTGATAATATGCTCCCTGTAGGATTATCTGAGATTGTTCAAAAAGTTGAAGCAGCTGGTAATTCCTTTAATTCTGAAATGCTCCATGAGCTTAAGTCTTATAAAAAAATAGTTAGCTCATCATTTTTGAAGAGTGAGCCAAAGCTTGCTTCTTCGATCGAGAGCTCTTTTGCAAAAAATTCCAAAATTCTTTCACTGCTTTCTCAAATGGACTATGCAGAGACAATAGATGATTATGAGAAAGAGATTGATATTCTCCTTGAGTTGAAGAAGTTTACACCATATAACGATGCAATTAAAAATTATGTCAATGCTCATTTGTCTTATAAAGATAAGTATTATCAAGGTGAGGCTGTCAGATTTGAAAAGCTCAAGAGATGGGATGAGGCGGTCTCTCTTTATAAGGCTATTCTTAAGATTGATAAAAATAACTTTGAGGCAAACTACAGGCTGGCGCTTCTATATATAACTTTGCAGGATTTGAATCAGGCTTTTAAATATCTCGATGATGCCCTTAAGATTGACAAAAATAATCCTGATGCCATTTATCAAATGGGGGTACTGCTTTTTTCCACAGAGAAATTTAAAGATGCCATTAAGTATTTTGAGACTGCAAAGGAGTTGAATCTCAGAACTCCCCTTCTTTTTATGTATCTTGGGCTTTCCTATGAAAAGATTGGTGATACAGCAAAGGCTCTGGAATGTTATGAAGAGGCTGCCTCAATTGATCCTGAGGATTTAAAAATCAGAGAACTTCGCGATATGCTTAAGGCAAAGCTCTCATCAACATCAACAGTAACTGAAGCTCAAAAGACAAATATGATAGATGATGAGCAGGGGGAGAGAATATCGCTACCTGTAAATAAAAAGGCTATAAATGCAAGGATAAGGGATGATGAGCAATAATTGTGCCGAAGGATATAATCCCTTCAGCACAATTATGAAATTTTACTTATTTAAAAGTTTCAAGTGCCTCTTTGAATTTTGGCAGTGACTTTTCTATAACGCTCTCGTGAACGCAATAGGCCAATCTCATATACCCAGGACCTCCAAAACCTACTCCAGGGACAGCCAGAATATTGAATTTTTGTAGGTGTCCTATGAATGCTACATCATCTTCTGTGGGAGTTTTAACAAATAGATAAAAAGCCCCTTCCGGATCTGCAAAGCTGTAGCCTGCCTCACGAAGCCCCTTTGCAAAAATATCTCTGCGCTTTTTGTATATATCCACAGCAACAGAAGAGTCAGTGAGCTCTGCAACTATTCGCTGCATCATAGCTGGGGCGTTTACAAATCCAAGAATTCTATTGCAAAGATTAAGCCCTGCCATTATAAGGTCGTGCTCTTCCATGTTGGGGCTTATGGCAATGTATCCTATACGTTCTCCAGGCAGAGATAGTGATTTAGAATAGGAGTTTATGACAATTGCATTTTTATACTTTGAAAGTATTGGGGAGACAGTTTTCCCATCGTAGGCAATTTCCCTGTAGGGCTCATCAGCAATCAAAAATATAGGCCTGCCTCCTGGTTTTTTTGAATCAAGGAGTTTGCATAGACTTTCAATTTCAGATTCTGAGTAAATTTTACCTGTAGGATTATTGGGGCTATTTATTATTATAGCACGGGTTTTTTCTGTAATTGCCCTCTGAATAGCCTCTATGTCTATGGAAAAGTCCTTTGCTGTATCAACCTGAACCATGAGTCCATTGTGATTGCTTATATAAAAGCCATATTCAGCAAAAAATGGCTTGAGAACTATTACCTCATCACCAGGGTCAAGTATAGTCTTTAAAGCAACGTTCATTCCACCTGCTGCACCACATGTCATGATTATGGAATTACCTGTGATGGTTACTTCTTGTTCCCTGGAGATTTTTTTTGCTATAGCATCTCTTACATAGGGGAAACCCGCATTGGGCATATATCCATGGACTCCGGGTTTTTTTTCCAGAGACATTTTTTTCAAAACTTCAAAAAAAGCCTCTGGTGGATCCAGATCTGGATTTCCAAGGCTAAAGTCAAATACGTTTTCTGCTCCAAATTGAGACTTAAGCTTTGCTCCTTCCTCAAACATTTTGCGGATCCATGAGGATCTTTCAATTGATTCTTTTATTTTTGTGGATACTGTCATAGAACACCTACTTTCCTTCTATTTTATTTATTAGATTCTGAATCCTATCATTGCCTGGTAAAAGTTCCAGTGCTTTCTTCGCATAAGGTAGAGCCTCATTGCTTTTACCAATCTTATAAAGGCTGTAGGCCATATTTGCATTTATTTCTGGGCTTTCTGGATTTATGGCATGAGCAACAGAGAAGGCAACATTTGCATCACCGAATTTTCCAAGTTTCATAAGAGCAATACCAAGATCATTGTATGATACATATAACTCCGCTTCAATGGAATTAGCCTTTTCAAACAAAACTTTTGCTCTGCTATAATCTCCCCTAAAAAGAGCAACTCTTCCAAGAATCCAATAAAGCATTGCTTCATCTTTTACCTTAAGACCATCTTCTGCTACAGAGGCAGCTTCTTTGAATTTATTTTTTTCCATAAGCATTAGTGCAAGGTCAATATAAGGATCCACCTTAGTCTTATCTATGGCCATACATTTACGAAAGTGTATTGAGGCAGATTCTATGTTCCCAAGTTTCCAGTGATTATGAGCAGCAAGATAGCGTATTTTATAGTTTGGAGAGTTAGGGATAAAGTCATTGGCCATAACCAGATCCTCTGCACAGATCGCCAGAGATTCTTGAAATTTGTTTTCCTGAAATAATTTCAGAGCATCTTCATATTTTGCAAAGGCAGAAGAGGTGCAAAGGAGTAATGCAATCACTAATAGCTTTTTCATTTAAGACCTTCCGATTCAGAATTTGTCAATAGTTAATATTTTAGCTTTTTTATTTCAATAATAATTTCAAGTCATAAGCTATATAAATACAAAAATTTAATTTTGCCCTCAGTAATTATTCCTAAAATATAATTTTTATTTTAAAGAAGTTAAGAAAAATACCCTCTTGCCCTTAATCTTTCAAATAAAAAAAGCTGACCGAAGGTCAGCTTTTTTAAGATTATATGTAAGCTATTTATTTTTTCTTATCATTTTTTATTGCAGCATGAGCAGCAGCAAGCCTTGCAATAGGCACTCTAAAAGGAGAGCAGCTTACATAGTCAAGGCCTACAAGGTGGCAGAATTCAATTGAACTTGGATCTCCACCATGCTCACCACATATGCCGAGCTTGAGATTTTTATTGGTAGACTTTCCTTTTTCAACAGACATTTTAACTAATTGACCAACACCCTCTCTGTCTAAAACCCTGAAAGGATCATTTGGCAGAATCTTTTTATCAACGTATTCTGGCAGGAATGATCCTGAATCATCACGGCTATATCCAAAGGTCATCTGAGTGAGGTCATTTGTTCCAAAGGAGAAGAAGTCCGCTTCCTTAGCAATCTCATCAGCTGTCAGGGCTGCACGTGGTACCTCAATCATTGTCCCAACAAGATAATCGAGCTTAACCTTCTTTTGAGCCATGACCTTTTCAGCAGTGTCCACAATAATCTTCTTTTGCATCTGTAGCTCTTTTACAGTCCCAACAAGTGGCACCATTACTTCTGGTTTTACATCAACACCCTTTGCTTTGAGCTCACATGCAGCTTCAAAAATAGCCTGAGCCTGCATTTCAGTTATTTCAGGATATGTTATTCCAAGACGGCATCCTCTGTGGCCAAGCATTGGGTTGAATTCATGGAGAGCATTAACCTTTGCCTTAACCTCTTCAAGGCTTTTGCCCATTTCTTTTGCCATTTCTTTCTGGCTTTCTTCATCCTGAGGAACAAATTCATGTAGAGGGGGATCAAGCAATCTTATTGTAACTCCAAGACCTTCCATCGCCTTGAATATTCCAAGGAAGTCTTTCTTTTGCATTGGTAGGAGTTTTTTCAAAGCCTTTTTTCTTTCCTCAAGAGTATCAGCAAGGATCATTTCTCTCACTGCTTTAATTCTGTCACCCTCAAAGAACATATGCTCTGTTCTGCAAAGACCTATACCCTCTGCACCAAAGTCCCTTGCAACCTTTGCATCCTTTGGTGTATCTGCATTTGTTCTTATTTTTAGCCTTCTGAATTCATCAGCCCACTTCATTATGGTTTCAAAATTTCCTGTAAGCTTTGGCTCAACAGTATTTACCTTGCCAAGCATTACATCACCTGTAGATCCATCTATTGAGATGTAATCTCCCTCTTTGACAACTATATCGCCAACCTTCATGCTCCGTGAAGGATAGCTTATCTCAAGAGCTCCACATCCAGAAACACAGCATTTGCCCATACCTCTTGCAACAACAGCAGCGTGTGAGGTCATACCACCCCTTGCTGTGAGAATACCCTGTGCAGCATTCATACCTTTTAAGTCCTCAGGAGATGTCTCAATTCTAACAAGAATTACTTTTTCTCCCCTTTCTGTCCATTCAGCAGCATCATCTGCGTTAAAGACAACCTTACCTGTGGCAGCTCCAGGAGATGCTGGTAGTCCCTTTGCTATAACCTGTTTCTTTGCCTTTGGATCAAAGGTAGGGTGGAGAAGCTGATCAAGAGAAGCTGGTTCTACTCTTAAAACTGCTTCTTTTTTATCAATTAGTTTTTCATTTACCATGTCAACAGCAATGTTCACTGCTGCCAGTGCAGTTCTTTTACCTGTTCTTGTCTGGAGCATCCAGAGTTGCTCATTCTGGATTGTAAATTCTATATCTTGCATGTCTCTATAGTGTTTTTCGAGCTTCATGTATACATCAACAAGCTGCTGATAAGCCTTTGGCATATACTCTTCCAGAGAGGGATACTTTTCCTTTCTTTCCTTTTCTGATATTCCGTTTTCTTTTGCCCACTTTTGAGATCCCTTTATTGTAATTTGCTGAGGGGTTCTAATTCCAGCAACTACATCCTCCCCTTGAGCATTTACCAGGTATTCGCCAAAGAATGTCTTTTCGCCAGTGGAAGGATCACGGGTAAAAGCAACACCTGTAGCGCATTTGTCTCCCATATTGCCAAAAACCATGGATTGAACTGTAACAGCAGTTCCCCATGAATCGTCAAATCCATTGAGCTTTCTGTAAAGAATTGCTCTTTCGTTATTCCATGAGCCAAAGACAGCACCAATTGCACCCCAGAGCTGCTCTTGTGGATCTGTCGGGAAATCTTTTTTTAGTTTGGATTTTATTAAAGCCTTAAATCTCTTAACAAGCTCTTTGAGATCATCAACATTAAGTTCAAGGTCTGATTTGTAGCCTTTACTGTGTTTTATTTTTTCTATTTCTGCTTCAAAGGGATCAATTTCGTCTTTGCCTTGAGGCTTAAGCCCCATTACTATGTCACCATACATCTGTATAAATCTTCTGTATGAGTCCCATGCAAAGCGTTCATTACCTGTTTTCTTGATAATACCTTTAATGGTTTCATCGTTTAATCCAAGGTTTAGAACTGTGTCCATCATTCCTGGCATGGAAACCCTTGCACCAGAACGAACAGAAACAAGCAGAGGATTTTCTGGATCACCAAAAACAGCACCCATTATTTTTTCAACTTTTTTTAAAGCAGCCTCAACTTCCTTTGCAAGGCCATCAGGGAACTGTCTGTTGTTTTTATAATACTCTGTACAGACTTCTGTTGTAATTGTAAATCCTGCAGGAACAGGAACACCGATGTTTGACATTTCAGCAAGCCCTGCTCCTTTTCCGCCAAGGAGATTTTTCATTTCTGCACTTCCCTCAGCAGAACCCCCGCCAAAGCTGTAAACTCTTTTTGCCATCGAATTTACTCTCCTTAAATTTTTAAATGATTATTTTCTAAGTTTAAGAAACCTCAATGCTATTGAAGGCACTGAGGTTAAAAATAAATAAAAGCTAACAAAAAAGCTATTTCCAGAAAAATATAGAGCAAAAACAGCTTTCGAACTTTCAAAAAACCCTTAAGACCTTTACAAAATCCCTTTTTGATCTCCTTAGAAGATCAAAAGAATTAACATAAGCTATTTTTTGTAAAGGCTTTTTTGTATGTTAAAAAATAGTAATAGGTAATTAAAAAGTCAAAAAATATTTTATTAAATTGTTAAATTTTAGCAGTAATTATTCCTGAATATAACTTTTAGTGTAAAATTAAGAAAATATTATCCCCGAAGGCTTCGGGGATAATAGAGTATTTTTATTTTATAAGAAGTTAAGGAATAAATGCTGAAATTTTGGTGATTTTTTATATTAATTATGCATGAATAAAGTTTTTTTATGATAGTGGGGGTAATATCTTTTTAGATAGGCATAAGAGCCATTTTATTAAAATTAGTAGACTTTTTTATAAACTAAATATAATTTAGGCCAATTGAGCTTTTTGCCGAAAATTATTAAATAAATATATGAGTGAGCTTAAAGATTACATATTAGCAGATATGAGCAAGGAGGAGCTTGAGAGGCTTGTCTTTGATTTTCAAAATCTCATAGAAATAGGTATTAGCCTTTCTTCCAATCTTGAGTTTTCAAGCCTTGTGGAGTCAATTCTCTATATCTGTATTGGCCAGATGCTTGTAGATAAGGTGGCTATGTTTCTCCATGTAAATCTTGATAATGAGGATCTGAATTTATACATGGAAAGGGGCTTTAATATAAATCAGGAGTGGAAGATTCCAGAAAAATCTGCAATGCTGCAGTATTTTTATAAAAAAAGCGATATAATTGTTGGTGATATAATTGAAGAACTGATGGGTGAAGATGAAGAGACTGCTGAATTATTTTCAATTCTAAAACCAGAAATTGTTATTCCTCTTTTTTCAAAGAATGCTCTCAATGGCCTTATTTTTATGTCCAGGAAGATAATGGAAACTCCTTATACAGCAAAAGATATTTTGTTCTTAGAGAAGCTATCCAAATTTGCATCCATAGCAGTTGAGAACTCTCGCCTTTATAGAATGGCAACAATTGATAGGATGACAGGTTTATTTATACATCACTATTTTAAAGAGAGGCTTGCAGAGGAATTAAAAAGGGCAGAGAGGAATAAGAAGGATTTAACTCTTCTCATGTTAGATATAGATCATTTCAAAAGAGTAAATGATACCTATGGTCATCTCAATGGAGATACTGTTTTGAAGATTATAGCCTCAATTATACATCAAAATATACGAGTCTTTGACATGGCCTCAAGGTATGGCGGGGAGGAGTTTGCAGTAATACTTACAGATACAGATGAAGAGCTTGGCCTAAAGATTGCCGAAAGGCTCAGGGCAAAGGTGGAAGAGGCAGACTTCGATTTAAATGGAACAAAAATAAAGGTGACCATAAGTATAGGCGTTGCACAGTTTAATCCAGAGGTGGATGACTCTGCAGATAGCATCATTGCCAGGGCAGATATGGCTTTGTATCAGGCAAAAAATACAGGACGCAATAGAGTCTGCTGTAATAGTAAAGATTGTAGAAGTAAATAAGCAGCAAAATGTTCATCTTGAGGTAATAAATGCAGGGAAGGGAATTTTCAAAAGAAGAGCCTCTTAAAAGAATAAAGGAATTGCTGGATGTGCTTTTGGCAGATAAAAATAACAAAGCTGCTCATATAGCTTTAGCAATGGAACTTGCAAGAATAGGAAAATATGAAAGGTCGATTAAATTTTTTTCCAGTGCTCTTTCAATAGAAGAGGATTATCTTTCATTATATAATCTTGGATCGCTATATTATAAGCTTGAAGATTTTAAAAATGCAATAATATGCCTTGAAAGATCTAAGTCTTTGAATCCATCATTTGTTATGAGCTATTTAGTTCTTGGCCTTTCCTATAGCAGGAGAGGAGATTTAAAAGCAGCTAAGATGAATTTTATTCAGGCTCTTATGAAAGATCCATCCAATAGAGTGGCCCTCACAGGGCTTAGTATTCTTTTTCACAACAGCGGTAGATATCTGGAATCGATGAATCTTTTGAGTAAAATTCCTGCAACTGCCAATATCAATGAAAGACTTTTGAGGCTTAAATCTGAAATCTTTTTTGTCTCCGGGAATTTTTTGAAATGCAAAGAGGAGTTAAAAAATCTAAAAAAAGTTTCGGATAGGTTTAAAAGTTATGATGCCTTTGTGAGATCTGTGCCTGTTGCAATATATGATGATAAGTTTGGGACACTGGAAGATAAAATCTCAAGACTACAGCTGGAGAGTAAAACAAATCGTGAATCAATGATTAAATTGAGCTTGCTTCATCTGTTTACAGGGAATACAGATGAAGCAATAGATTGTCTCTTTGAGGCAAGAGGGGTTTAGCTATCCTTTTTTGATTCTGAATATACTAAAAATTTTATCTATAAGAGAAGTCTTTTTCTTTTCTGGAATTATCTCCTTGTTGACTACAAAAGTTTCTCCATATTTTTCCTGATAGTATTTCATCCTATCATCAAGGGATGCCTTCTTTATGGGTTTTTGGGAGCTTTGTTTTTTAGCAACAGGAGTTCCTTTTGACTTAGTAGTTTTTTTGATAATATCTTTTTTTGCCGCAGGCCTGCTCTTCTGTGATTTTTCATCTTGTATATATGTTTTTTCTTTTTTAGCAATGGCCTTTGTTTTCTTTTTAGCTGTATCAGCTCTTTTTGGAGAGGCAGACTTGCTGCGAGATATAAAGTTTTTAACAAATTCATCAGTGGTAAGATCCTCTGCCAATAGATCATCCTCTGGCCACTCAACAGGAATTTTCATCTTGATGTAAGATTCAATATATGGAAGACTGTATACGTATTTTTCACATGCAAGGGTAATGGCAAGACCTGATTTGCCAGCACGGGCGGTTCTGCCAATGCGATGAACATAATTTTCGTAATCTTCAGGGAGATCATAGTTTACAACTAAATCTAAATCATCAATGTGAAGTCCTCTGGCTGCAACATCTGTGGCAACAAGATATTTTAATTTGCCGGATTTTATATCTTCTATTATTCTCATTCGCTTTTTTTGAGGTAGATCGCCAATGATGTAATTACAGTTATATCCATTGGCAGTCAGTGATGCTGCAATTCTTACCACCTCATGCTTTGTATTGGCAAAAATAAGAACATTACCTGGATTGTGCTTTTTTAAAAGTCCAAGGAGAAGTTTCATCTTTTCATTTGTGCCTATATGATATAAGGTCTGTCTTATTTTATCAACAGTGATTTGATCCCCAGACATGTTGATTTCAATAGCCTCGTTCATGAATTCCCATGCAAGGTTTTTTACTCTTGTGCTTAATGTTGCGCTAAATAGCATTGAAAGCCTTCTGGAGGAGGGAGGGAGTTTTCTGAGAATCATTTTTATGTCTGGATAAAATCCCATATCAAACATGCGATCAGCTTCGTCAATTACAAGAATTGAAAAATCAGAGAAAAGGATCTTACCGCTTTGCGCAAAATCAAGAAGCCTTCCAGGGGTTGCAATTACAATATCTACACCTTCACGCAGAGCCTCTTCCTGTTTATCGTATCCAATTCCTCCAAAAAAACTTGCTGTCTTAAGATCTGTAAAGGTGCCTAAGATCTTAGATTCTTTTTCTATTTGCAACACCAATTCCCTTGTTGGGGCAAGTATTAAGGCTTTTCTATTTTTAAAATCATCTCTGGCAAGGAGCATCTGGAATATAGTTATTAAAAAAGCAGCGGTCTTCCCTGTTCCAGTCTGTGATTGAACCAATACATCCTTCCCTTTAAGCGAGTGTTTAAAGGTTTCCTCCTGGACCTCTGTGCAGTCCTTAAATCCTGCTGATTCAATTCCCTTTAGAAGTTTTTCATCAAGTCCCAGTTCTATAAATTTCATTTTTTAATTAAACTCCTGATATATGCGTTTTTTAGAACAAATGAGATGTTCCTGTGTGAATTTGGATAAAAGGATTTTAAAATTTAACTTTTATAAAGATTTTTGTCATAAAATTTCAACAAACATTTTTCACTTGCTATTTAAACCTTGACTTTTTGTCAAATTTAGTCCAACAAAGAGGTATAAATAAAGAGATAAAATCTCTTTTATAAGTATAAGTTAGAATTTTGGCTTAACTTGCAATGTTAATTTAATAAAATTATATTATAAGGTCAAGATGAATATTTTTTTTGAGAACATTATAAATTCACTCCTTGGCATGTCTGATCTATGGATCTATGCTTTTTTGTTTATCAGTGCAGTTGTTGAAAATTTAGTCCCTCCTATTCCAGGTGATACAATAACCGCCTTTGGAGCTTTTCTTGTTGCCATAGGGAAACTTAATTTTTTTATGGTTCTTCTTGTTACAACAGTGGGCAGCTCTCTTGGGTTTACTATTCTCTTTGGGTTTGGGCTATTTTTGGGAAGAGAATTTTTTATAGAGAAGGATTACAGGTATTTTTCTGCAAAAAGCATTATCTCTGCTGAGGAGTGGTTTCGAAAATACGGTTATTATGTTGTTGCTCTAAATCGTTTTTTCCCTGGTATAAGATCTGTAATATCTCTGGTCTGTGGAATATCCCGCCTTTCTGCTGTGAGGGTCTTTCTCCTGTGCTCTTTGAGTTCTTTAATCTGGAACTTTATATGGATTTATGTGGGATATTCCCTCGGAAGCAATTGGCAGATAGTCAAAGCCAGGTTTGAGTTTATAATCAGGAGTTACAACATGGCTGCTGGGATTCTTATAATTCTTATTGTGGCCGCTCTTATAATCAGATATTTTTATAAAAAAAGAAAATAATTTTTCAGCATTTATTTCTTAACTTCTTTTAAAATAAAAATACTCTATTATCCCCCATCCGAAGGCTTCGGGGATAATATTTTCTTCATTTTACAGTAAAAAGTATATTCAGGAATAATTACTGATAATTTTTTTAAAAAAATCGTTAAAAAAGCACTTAAAAATTTGACTATTTGCTAAAAAGCTTATATATTATATATATAAAGTTTTAACAGGAGAAAAAACATGAAAGCAAATAACAATGACCATAAAGAAGTTGATATTAAAGTAAAGATGGATAAATGCACAATAGCTCCCCACCCTGAGATGGTAAGGAACTATGATGCAGATGAGCCATGTGAAATGGAATAACTTCTTCTCATAAAAACCTCCTTAAATGATTTTTAAAAGCCGTTTTTACGGCTTTTTTTCTAAGGAGTTGTCCTTGTCTTTGAAAGACATAAAAATATTGACAGATGTGGAAAACATTTTAAACTTTCTTAAATATTAAAACATGGAGTTTGTAAATGGAGATTTTTCCCCATCCAAATGGGCCTTTTTTGGTTAATACTTATTTGATTGTAAATAATGGGAAGGCTATAATTATAGATCCAGGTGCTGGGGTTAAACCTATTGTTAATAAGATAGCAGTGGATGGCCTTTCGCTTGAGGCAATAATTGCTACTCATGGCCATATTGATCATGTAGATGGGGTTAATGTTGTAAAAGAAAAGTTTGATGTCCCTTTTTATGCCAATGAAAAAGACCTTGAATTGATAGAGACTGTCCAGATGCAAGCGCGGATGTTTGGTGTAAAGGACCCTGGCAGAATAATTATAGATAGAAACCTTCCATGCGAGGGGCTGTTGAATATTGCTGGCCTTGACCTTGAACTGCTTTATACACCTGGCCATTCAAAGGGATCTGTTTCAATAAAAATAGGTGAGACGCTTTTTTCCGGGGATACGCTTTTTAATTTTTCCATAGGTAGAACAGATCTCCCTGGAGGAGATTACGAAGAGCTCATCAATTCTATAAAGACAAAAATATTTACTTTAACTGAATCAACAGTTGTCCTCTCTGGTCATGGACCTAAGACAACTGTTGGAAGAGAAAGAAAGATGAATCCTTTTTTTAGCTAAAGATCTAAAAAGCTGCTATGGCTTCATCTATTGAATTATAGAGCTTTATTACAGAGGTCACCTTTGTAAGCTCCAGCACCTTTTTAACCTCATCATTGGGACAGGCAAGCTTTAGCTGAGATTTTAGAAGTTGATTTATATTTAAGAAAATGCCAATTCCAGTGCTTGTTATAAGCTTTACCTCAGAGAGATCTATAACCATTTTTTTGATGGAGCGCTCTACTATAGCTTGCTGTATCTTTTCTTTCAATTCAGGGACATCAAGGGTATGTACTTCCCTCATGGCAATTTTTACAATAAAGAGCCCATTTCCCTTTTCCTCAAGATTTATCATGACTTACCAACCCCAAAAAATTTTTAATAAAATAAATAATATTCTTGCAATATTATTGTCATTAAAAAAAACAATCAGTCAATCAATTTTTAGTCATTATCTGCATATTATGAGTAAAATGTATGCAGGTGCTTTTTTTATTTTGTGAAATATCTTTATATTATAGACTTGACTAATAATAACTTATTCATATTATTAACTCTGTTTTGAAAGTTTCCAAAGTCAGTTATTTTTTTTGACCTTAAACTCTAATTGAATCAGATATGGTAAAATGAGCCTGATTGATAATTTAAAAAAGAGCAATATTCTTATTAAACCAGTGGCAAAAAACCGCTGGGGTTTGCTTGAAGAGATGATAGAGCTTGCAACAAAGAATAAGGATATCGCAGCCGAAGACTCAGAAGCGATAAAAAGCGCCCTTATAGAAAGGGAAAAGTCAATGAGCACAGGGATCGGCAATGGAGTTGCAATTCCTCATTGCTCTACAGATAGGGTTAAAGATATTGTTGCTGTGATGGCAATCTGCTCAAAGGGGATTGACTTTGATGCAATTGACAATGAGCCTGTAAAAATTGTTATTCTTCTTATTACTCCAAAGGATAAACTGAGTCAGCATATTAAGACTCTGGCAAATATTGCAAAGATGATGAGCGATGCAGATCTTAGAGAAAAGTTAGTAAATCTTAAAACCCCTGATGCTGTTTTGAAGATTTTGAAAGATTATCAGATACAATAGGTTATGGAAAATCTTACCCGCATTTTAGATAGCAAAAATCTAAGCGAAGATGAACTGATTCAGGAAATATCTTTAAGGCCCTCTCGTTTGAGCGAATTTATAGGTCAAAAGAAGGTTACTGAGAATCTCAAGATATTTATTGAATCTGCAAAAATAAGAAATAAGCCCCTTGATCACATTTTGCTTTCTGGACCGCCGGGTTTGGGGAAGACAACTCTTGCATTTATAATCGCCCAAGAGCTGGGAGTAAATATCAAAGCTACATCAGCACCTGTAATAGAAAAGGCTGGAGACCTGGCCTCAATTCTCACTGGTCTTGAAGAAAACGATGTGTTGTTTATAGATGAGATACACAGGTTGTCTCCGGCAATTGAAGAGATCTTATACCCTGCTATGGAGGATCGTTCTATAGACATAATTATAGGTCAGGGGGTAGGTGCAAAGAGCATTAAACTAAACCTTGCTCCATTTACTCTTGTGGCTGCAACTACAAGAACTGGCCTGTTGACCTCTGCCTTAAGGGATCGCTTTGGTATACCTCTTCGTCTTAATTACTATGAGCCAGAAGAGCTCAGGATAATTGCAATGAGAACATCTAATATAATGGGCATAAAGATTGATGATGATGCAGCTCTTGAGATTGCAAAGAGATCCAGAAGAACACCGCGAATTGTAAATAGGATTGTGCGAAGAGTGGCTGATTTTTCTGTTGTTAGAAAAAAAGACAAGATTGATCTGGAAATAACAAAATATGCCCTTGAACAGCTGGATATTGATGAGCTTGGCCTTGATGAAATGGACAGACGCATATTGTTATCAATTATTGAGAAATACAATGGCGGACCTGTGGGGCTAAAAACTATAGCTATCTCTGTTGGAGAAGAGACAGATACAATTGAAGATTATTATGAGCCTTTTCTTGTCCAGAGCGGTTTGCTAAAGAGAACCTCCAGAGGCAGGATGGTTACCTTAAATGCCTATAAGCATCTTGGACTAAAATGCAATGGCATTTTGCTTGATGAGGAACCATCCCTTTTTGATGATTAAGAAATTATTTTTACATATACCTCTCTACTTCTTGGGCCGTCAAACTCGCAAAAGAAAATCCCCTGCCATGTGCCAAGTTTTAATTTTCCCTTCTCAATAAGCACAAAGCATGAGCATCCTATGAGGCTTGATTTGATATGAGCAGGGGAGTTTCCTTCGCAGTGATTAAATCGCACTGATTCTAAATCCAGATGTCTCAGGCCTTTAAGTATATCTGAAGCAACATCAGGATCCGCATTTTCATTGATTGTAATCCCAGCGGTTGTATGAGGGGTATATATGTAGCATATCCCCTCTTTGACTCCTTCCAGTTCAACTACTTTACGGATTTCATTGGTTATGCTTATAAATTCTTCCCTGTGAGTTGATTTTATGCTTAAATGATGAATCATTTTTCTCCCTTAAACTCTCCATCAACAAATTTACCCTTATATGCAATTGTCCCATCAGGCCTGTAAACAGTTCCCTGTCCATGGAATTTTCCATCTTTAAATTCACCTATATATTTGAATTTTCCCTGTTTTATATATGTTCCCTTTCCATGGAATTTGCCTTTTTTGAATTCTCCTTCGTAGATGTTCCCCTCGGGATCTGTATGTTTTCCCTTGCCATCAAGGAGGTCATTAAGAAATTGTCCTTCAAAAATATTTCCATTTATAAAATTTATCTTACCCTTGCCGTTTAACTTTCCATTTTTAAACTCACCACTGTAGCTGTTACCCTGTTCATCTTTAAAAAAACCCTGGCCACACATCTTGCTATCTTTAAATTCACCCTCATAGATAGCGCCATTTTTGAATATGGCCTTTCCCTTTCCATTGAGTTTGCCATCTTTAAATTGACCAATAAAGATATCCCCTGTTGCATCTTTAAATTCACCATTGCCAAGGGGTTTGCCCTTTACAAAACTTCCTTTAAAGGAAGAACCATTGCTGTATGTAATTTCACCTTCCCCATCAAAGAGATCCTCTTTAAACATGCCACTATATTTTGTAGCGTTACTAAAGATGAATTCTCCTTTGCCATGTTTTTTACCTTGTTTGAACTCCCCTGTATATCTGTCACCATTTGCAGAAATTACTGTTCCAGTGCCATCAAGTAGATTGTCTTTATATGTGCCCTCTGCTACATTTCCATTTTTGTATGTAACTTTTCCCTGGCCATTGAGCTTTCCATCTGAGAATTCACCTTCGTATTTATCTCCCTTTGGGTCAGTGTATACACCTTTGCCAGTCATCTTGCTATCTTTAAATTCACCTTCATAGATTGCTTTATTTACAAAGATGAATTTACCCTTTCCATTTTTACAATCTCCCTCAACACAATCGCCAAAGGCAATGGAAAATGATGTTGCAGTGTAAATAAGAATTAAAAGAAATTTAAGCCTCATAGTTTTCTCCTTATCATTTATAGGTTATCTCTTGCAGATTAGATATTTGTTTAATCTTTATAGCGATAAGGTAGATCAAATATTATGAAAAAGCAATAAATTTATTTCTAACTGTAGCATCTGTGGGCTTTTCCATTTTTATGACATAAATTTGAATCATTGATTTTATTTTGGGTAGATCTTTGGTGCTATTTTTGAGGCTTTCAGTGTTAATCTGGTATTTTTATATTTATTTTGGCTTTATTATATTTTTTTGGTCGTTATTTTGTTGTAAATTTTGATTTTGGTAAATTTTTTTAAGTTTTGGTAAAAAATAGTTGAATTTTATGTAGTTATTGCTATTATCTGTTTATTAGATGACCAGTAGATCGGTTTTGTTAAAAATGAAACCGATTAGACGGTTTTTAGAAAATATATAAAAGCACTAAATGTCCTGATGTAAATACCTGGGCATTAAAAATTTTTTGGGGGACAAACAATATGAAGAGGAAACTTTTGTTAGCACCACTTATGGGACTATTGCTTTTAGTTAGTTCCAATCTCTTTGCAAATAGTGTTGATTATAGCACTGCACAGAGCGCATCATTTCTAATGATGGCAACACGTCAGGCAGCAACAGATGCTGCAGATATTCTTGCTTATAACCCTGCAGGTATAGCTTTAATGGTTCCTGGACTTCACATAAGTGTGAATAACCAGTATTACGTTATGAAATATGAGGAGACCTTTAAGGGTTCTGGTATTGATGAGAAGTATAAAGATGATAGACCAATACCTATTTTCCCCAATGTTTATGCTGTCTATAACATGGGAAAGGTTGGTAGCGGCAATCTTGCCTTTGGACTTAAGGCTGGTGTAATTGGTGGCGGCGGATATCTTGACTGGAATGGAACAACTGGAACAGCCTTTGCAGCAGCAAATACTGCAAAAGGAATAACAGATTATAATGCAGCATTAGCAACTACAGCTACAAGAACAGACATTGAGCAGGATGTATCAAGCGTATACTATGGCTTTGGTGGATCTGTGGCATACTCTATGCTTGACGACAGGGTTAGCTTAAGCCTTGGAGGTCAGTATATATATGCACAAAAGACAGCGGAGACAACTGGCAAGCTTTATTTTAACACTGCGGCCTTTGGAGGAGAGTGGAATCTTGACATTGATTCTAAATTTGATTGCGATGCAAAGGGCTATAGCCTTATATTTGGATTAGACGTAAGGCCAGTGGATAAGCTTACTCTATCTTTAAGCTATGAAACAGAGGCTGACCTTAAATTTAAATACAATCAGGATAGAGATAAGGTCACTGCATCAACTATAGCTAACCCTGCCCTTCAGGCTGTTGTTAATAACGCAGCAGCTACATTGCAGGGTAAGCTCAATAAGGAAGGTGAGGAGGAGAATTTCAATCTTCCAGCCATTGCAAGGATGGGTGCAGAGTATGCTTTTACTCCTGCTTTGACAATGGCAATTGGCGGTGAGCTCTTCTTTGTTCATGACATGGATTACAATGGAGTTGAGGAGTACTTCCAGAAGCTTGGTTGGGAGCTTAATGTTGGTGGGATATATGCTCTTATTCCATCTAAGCTAAAAGTTGGCCTTGGAGTTACATTGGCAGATGTTGGTTCAAAGGATTCTCTTTTTGATTCAGAAGATGAGATGGCTGCTATGGG